>ERZ1047985.59-NODE-59-length-93402-cov-12.123485_pt1 | contig 93402 bp, 110 predicted proteins | sample MGYA00383097_ERZ1047985 | MGnify/ENA primary metagenome ERZ1047985 (study PRJEB29581, sample SAMEA5548367) | metagenome | biome: marine; feature: coastal; material: water | depth 50 m | study: Short-term variability in the microbial, nano- and picoplankton...
ACCATGGTAAAACCACATTGACGGCCGCAATAACAAAAGTTTTAGCTGAAGCCGGTGATGGTGATGCGACAGCTTTTGAAGATATAGATAAAGCCCCTGAAGAGAGGGAAAGAGGAATCACAATTCAGATTGCTCACGTAGAGTATGAAACTGAGAATAGACATTATGCTCACGTGGACATGCCTGGTCACGCTGACTATGTAAAAAATATGATTACAGGTGCAGCACAAGTTGATGGTGCAATATTAGTTGTATCAGCAGCTGATGGTCCAATGCCTCAGACAAGAGAACATGTTCTTTTGGCGAGACAAGTTGGAGTACCAGCAATAGCAGTATTCCTTAATAAAGTTGATCAAGTTGATGACGAGGAACTTCTTGACTTAGTTGAAATGGAAGTAAGAGAACTTCTTTCAGCATATGATTTTCCTGGAGACGATGTTCCAGTAGTCAGAGGTTCAGCATTAGCAGCACTTGAGGGTGATGAAGCCGGTGTAAAAGCTGTCTTAGACATGATGGAACAAGTTGATAATTATATCGAGGAGCCAACAAGAATCGTAGATAAACCATTCCTAATGCCTGTAGAGGACGTATTCTCTATTACAGGTCGAGGTACAGTTGTTACTGGAAGAATTGAACAAGGAATCGTTAATGTAAACGAAGAAGTTGAAATTATTGGTATTAGAGATACTCAAAAATCAGTATGTACTGGTGTTGAAATGTTCAGAAAACTACTTGATGAAGGTAGAGCTGGAGACAACGTCGGACTGCTTTTAAGAGGTATCGATAAAGAAGATGTTGAAAGAGGACAGGTTATCGCAAAACCAGGTTCGATTACACCTCATACAAAATTTGAGGGTGAAGTATACGTCTTGACAAAAGAAGAAGGTGGACGTCACAATCCATTCTTCAAAGGATACAGACCGCAGTTCTATTTCAGAACTACTGATGTAACCGGTGAAGTTAGTCTTCCAGAAGGTACCGAAATGGTAATGCCTGGTGACAACGTCTCCGTAACAGTTGAACTAATCTCCCCAATTGCGATGGAAGAAGGAGTGAAGTTTGCTATCCGTGAGGGTGGTAGGACTGTAGGAGCAGGACAAGTAACAAAAGTTATAGAGTAATAAAAATCAACCGGGGGTAGACTACTTGCTCCCGGTTTTTTTTGAGGAAGAAATGGCAAAGCAACAACAGCAAATAAGAATAAAATTAAAGGCTTACGACAACTATGTTGTTGATGAGTCTGCGCGTAAAATTGCCGAAACTGTTATTAAGACTCAAGCGAAAGTAAAGGGTCCAATTCCTCTACCTACTCAAATACATAGATATTGTGTAATAAGATCACCACATGTTTATAAAAAATCAAGAGAGCATTTTGAAATGAGGATTCATAAGAGACTTATTGACATTATTGAACCTACTCCAAAAACTGTAGATTCTTTAATGAGACTTGATTTACCAGCCGGCGTAGAAGTAGAGATTAAGTTATGAATACATTAATCGCTAAAAAAGTGGGAATGACTCAAATATTTGATGAAGAGTCAAATGCAAAAGGTGTAACAGTATTAGACATTTCAGGATGTCGAGTAGTACAGATTAAGTCAGCTGAAAAAGATGGTTACTCCGCAGCCCAGCTAACAATAGGGTCTAACAAAAAAGCCAACAGACCAACTAAACAACATTATGACAAATACAAAGTCGAGCCAGGAGAATGTCTTTATGAGGTTCCCCTTGATGAAGATTCTGAAATTAAATCTGGAACAGAATTAAATGTAAGCGAGTATTTTGAAGTAGGTCAAAAAATTGACATAACAGGATTTTCTAAAGGCCATGGTTTTACCGGTGTAATGAAACGTCACAACTTTTCCGGACAAAAAGCTAGTCATGGTGTTCACAAGGTACATAGAGCAGGGGGTTCAATAGGTAATGCCTCATATCCAGGACACGTTTTCAAAGGTCAAAAAATGGCTGGTAGAATGGGTAACCAAAAAAAGACAATCCAATCTGTAACAATTGTTGAAATCAATGCAGAAAAAAACTACATTTTAGTTAATGGACCTGTTCCAGGTAAAAAAGGAAATATAGTCCAAATTCAGTCAGCGGTTAAGGTTTCATAATGAGTATCAAACTAGACACTTACAATACAGCTGACAACAAAGTCACTAAGAGTCAATTCAATTTTGAAGTAATTGAGGATATCAATATTGGACTTTTGCATCAAGTCGTAAAATCAAATAGAACAAATTATAGAAATAACACAGCTTCTGTAAAAACAAGATCACAAGTTTCAGGAACAGGTGCAAAACCTTGGGCACAAAAAGGAACAGGTAGAGCAAGACAGGGTTCCTTACGTTCACCACAGTTTGTAGGTGGTGGTATTGCACATGGTCCAGGTGGAAGAGTGTATCTTGATAGAACTCCAAAAAAAATGAAAAAGAAATCATTAAATATGGCAATTTCTCAAAGGATAAAAGAAGAAGCCTTATTTGTCATTGATGGTCAGTCAGTAGATGTACCATCTACAAAGTTAGCTTCTACAGTATTAAGTGAGTTTAATATTGAACGGTCATTCATATTCGTTTATGGCGAAGGTGATGACAATTTAATTAAATCATTTAGGAATCTAAAAAATTCAAGAATAGTTTCTGTAAAAAAACTTTCTACTTATGACGTCGTCTCAACAGACAATGCAGTTTTATCAAAAAATGCAATGGATTACTTAACAGGAGAAGTTAAATGAAGTATTTAGAAGATGTACTAATTTCCCCTGTAATATCTGAAAAGTCATATGACAGAATTTCAGATTCTAATGCCTACACTTTTTTTGTTCATTCAGATGCCAATAAGCCTGAGATAAAAAGAGCTGCTCAAGAGCTATTTGATGTCGAAGTATTATCAGTTAATACAATGTATAGAAAAGGCAAGAAAAAAAGATTTGGTTATATTTTAGGTCAACAAAGCACAAAGAAGATTGCAATAATCACCCTCCAAGAGGGAGACACTATTGAGGCATTCGGGGTATAGGTTATGGGGCAAAAAAAAATAAGACCAGTAACACCTGGAATGAGGGGACAAGTATCTGGAGACTTTAAAGAAATAACAAAAAGTAAACCAGAAAAGTCCTTACTTCAATCTAAAAATTCATCCGGTGGTAGAAATAACAAAGGTAGAATTACCTCAAGACATCGTGGTGGGGGACACAAAAGAAAGTACAGAATTATAGATTTCAAGAGAACAAAAGATAATATACCAGCAAAAGTAGCAGCGATAGAATATGATCCAAATAGAAATGCTCGCATAGCTCTTCTTCACTATGTTGATGGAGAAAAAGCATACATTATTGCACCAGATGGAATTATTCCTGGAGCAGAAATAATTTCAGGTCCAAAAGCTGACATAAAAGATGGTAATTGTCTTCCACTTAGAAATATTCCAGCAGGAACATTTGTACATAATGTTGAGCTAAGACCTGCAGGTGGAGCAAAAATGGCAAGATCAGCCGGTTCATCTGTACAGCTTATGAGCAAAGAGGGAGGATTAGCACTTTTAAGACTTCCTTCTGGTGAAATGAGAACTGTTTCCATGGATTGCAGGGCAACAATTGGAACGGTAGGTAATGCTGAAGCAGAATTAACAAAACTTGGAAAAGCAGGACGTAAAAGATGGAAGGGTGTTAGACCCCAAACTCGAGGTGTTGCTATGAACCCAGTTGACCACCCACTTGGTGGTGGAGAAGGTAAATCATCTGGAGGTAGAACTCCTGTGAGCCCTTGGGGTAAGCCAGAGAAAAAGACGAGAAATAAAAAGAAATACAGCAATAAATCAATTGTTAGAGGACGATCCCAAAAGGGTAGAGGTTAATTATGTCAAGAAGTTTGAGAAAAGGACCATTTGTAGATGATCACTTACTTTCAAAAGTAGAGGATGCTAAAAATAGTGGTAACAAAACAGTAATCAAAACTTGGAGCAGAAGGTCAACAGTAGTTCCTGAAATGGTTGGGTTGACAATAGCAGTTCATAACGGAAGACAACATCTTCCTGTATTTATCACTGAGGCTATGGTTGGCCATAAACTCGGGGAGTTTTCTCCAACTCGTACATTCAAAGGACATCCGGGACAGAACTAATGGAAAAACAAACAGTTACAGCAAAAAGTAAATATATTAGACAATCTCCATACAAAGTGAGATTAGTTTTGAATCTCATAAGAGGGTTGAACGTTAATGAAGCACTTAATATATTAACTTTTACAAAAAGAAAAGCTGCTACCGATATTAAACAGCTCCTAGAGAGCGCGATCGCCAATGCTGAAAACAATTTCGGTATGACATCCGCAAACCTCGAGATCACAAAAGCTATTGCAGACGAGGGACCAACATTAAAAAGATTTAGACCTAGAGCTAGAGGAAGTGCTGGAAGAATTAATAAAAGAACTTCCCACATATTAATTGAATTAGAAAGCGTAGAGGGATAACAATGGGTCAAAAAACACATCCATATGCATTTAGGATTGGAATCGTTAATGATTGGAAGTCTAGATGGTTTAGCGACAAAGATTATACAAAACTTGTAAACCAAGATTACAGAATTCGAGAATTTTTAACAGCAGAACTTTTAAAAGGTGCTCTTTCAAGAATTGATATTGAAAGAACAAGAGATAAAGTTCAAGTAGACATTCATACTGCACGTCCAGGAGTTGTTATAGGTAGAAAAGGTGCCGAAGCAGATCGTTTAAGAAAGGGCCTTGAAGAGCTCACAAACCAACCAGTAAAACTCAACATTATTGAAGTCAGAGAAGCAGAACTGGATGCACAACTTTTAGCACGAGCTGTAGCTGATCAGTTGGAAAATAGAGTTGCTTTTAGGCGAGCTATGAAAAGAGCTGTAGGTTCAGCATTAAAAGCAGGAGCAGAGGGAGTTAGAGTTGAATGTTCTGGTCGTTTAGGCGGAGCAGAAATGGGTAGAAGAGAGTGGTACAGAGAAGGAAGAGTTCCTCTACACACCCTTCGAGCAGATATAGATTTTGGTAGAGCAGCAGCTCATACAACAGTTGGTGCAATAGGTGTAAAAGTATGGGTTTACAAAGGTGACGTAGTGGCAACAAATAAATTACATCAAGAAAAAATTGCTGCCGAAGCATCTTTAGCAAGTGGAGGTCCAGCAAGTGGAAGAGTTAAATCTGTAAAATCAAGAGTCGAAGCTGCAGTAGGGGAAGCAAAAGAGTCAAGAATCCTTGAAGCAGGAGGCGGTAAAAAAGCTGGAGAACAAACTTCTAAGATAGTAGAAGCAGGAGGCGGCAAAAAAATAACTCCCGTAAAAGCACAAGAACAATTTGAAGAAGAAAAATCAATATTGGAAGAAGAATAATTTATGTTAATGCCTAAAAAAACAAAATACAGAAAATCCCATAGGGGGAGAAGAAAAGGCATGTCCAAAGGTGGAACGGAAGTTCATTTTGGGGACTTTGGTTTACAAGCAGTAGAAACTTCTTACATTACCGGACGTCAAATTGAAGCTGCAAGAATAACAATTACACGTACCATGCAAAGAAAAGGTAAAGTTTGGATAAATATTTTTCCGCATAAGCCTATAACAACAAAACCTGCAGAAGTAAGAATGGGTTCCGGAAAAGGAGCTGTCGAATACTATGTAGCTGTTGTTAAGCCTGGCAGAATAATGTTTGAAATCTCTGGTGTTTCTGAGGAAGTAGCAAGAGAGGCTTTTAGAAAAGCAGGACATAAACTACCAATAAATACAAAATTTGTTATGAGGCACACATGAGTATAAATGACCTAAGAGAACTGTCTATTTCGGAGCTTGAGACTAAAGTATCTGAATTAAAAAAAGAACTTATGGAATCAAGATTCTCATTAGCAACAAGTCAGATTGAGGACACTTCCATATTTAAAAAAATTAAAAAACAAATTGCACAAGCAAATACAGTTTTAAACCAAAAAAAAAGAGAAGATATGATGAAAGCTGATAATAATGAGTGACCAAATAGAAAGATCGTCAAGAAAAGTTAAAACTGGTGTTGTTGTCTCAGACAAAAGACAAAATACAGTTACGGTAGCTATTGAGCTACAGTATCCTCATCCAAAATATGGAAAGATTGTTAAAAAAACTAGAAAGCTTCATGTTCATGATGAAAGTTTTGAAGCAAAAATGGGCGACACAGTAAAAATTATGGAAACAAAGCCAATTTCTAAGACCAAAAGGTGGAGAGTCACTGAAGTAATTGAGAGGGCAAGATGATACAAAAAGAATCTCGCCTTAAGGTTGCCGATAACTCTGGTGCAAAAGAAGTGTTATGCATCAAAGTAAAAGGTAGTTCAAGAATTAGATATGCAGGTCTAGGAGATGTTTTCACGGCTACTGTCAAAGATGCAATTCCTGGTGGCCAAATAAAAAAAGGGGATATCGTCGAAGCTGTAGTTGTCAGGACAAGTAAAGAGACAAGAAGAAAAGATGGTACCTATATAAGGTTTGATGAAAATGCTTGCGTAATTATTAACGAACAAGAACAGCCAAGAGGTACAAGAATTTTTGGACCAGTTGGTAGAGAGTTAAGAGAGAAAAAGTTTATGAGAATAGTATCGCTGGCACCGGAGGTTATCTAATGAAGATCAAAAAAGGCGATTTAGTAAAAGTTATTGCTGGTAAAGATAATGGAAAAGAAGGTAAAGTATTGCAAGTTTTTCCAAAAAAAGAAAAAGTACTTGTTGAAGGCATCAACATTACTAAAAAACATCAAAAACCACAAGGTCAAACAATGCAAGGTGGCGTAATTGACATCACAATGCCAATTCATATTTCGAATGTAGCCTTAGTTGTTAAAAAGAAGAGCGGAAGAGTTGCTTATAAATTTGATAAAAATGGTCAGAAGTACAGAGTTCTAGCTCAAACAGGAGATGAAGTATGATTCCAAGGTTGAAAGAAGCATTTAATACTGGATTAAATGAAGAGATAAAAAAAGAGTTAGGTTTAGAGAATGTAAACCAAATACCTACTCTTGAAAAAATTGTTCTAAACATTGGTTCTAGTAAAGCTGCAACAGATGGTAGAACCCTAGAGTCAATTGTTGATGAGCTCACCGCAATATCTGGTCAAAAACCAGTTATTAAAAGAGCAAAAAAATCTATTGCTGGTTTTAAGGTAAGAGAAGGAATGCCAGTGGGTGTTGCAGTAACGCTTCGTGGTGACAGAATGTGGGAATTTTATGATAGATTCGTTCAAGTTGTAGTCCCTAGGATTAGAGACTTTAGGGGATTTAGTCAAAAGTCATTTGATGGTAATGGAAATTATTCCCTTGGCTTAAACGAGCAGTTAGTCTTTCCCGAAGTTGAATATGATAAGGTTAGAGACATTCGCGGCATGAATATTACAATTTGTACAACCGCTAACGATAATAAAAAAGGATATGTATTATTACACTCGCTAGGGTTTCCTTTTAGAGAGAATTAAAAATGGCAAAAACAAGTAAAATAGTTAAAAACAATAAAAGATTAGACACTGTAAATTTTTACACTGAAAAGCGTAAAGATTTACTTGCAATAATTAAAGATCCAGACTCAACTTATGATGAAAAAAGAGCTGCTCAAAAAAAGATTGCAAAAATGCCAAGAGATGCATCTGCCACTAGACATAGAAACAGATGTCAAGTAACTGGACGACCAAGAGGTACACTCAGGAAATTTGGTATGTCAAGAAATACATTCAGAGACTTAGCACTCAAAGGAGAGCTTCCTGGAATAAAGAAAGCTTCGTGGTAAAAAATGGTCACTGATCCAATATCCGATTTGCTTACAAGACTTAGAAACGCATCTATGGTTTCAAAACCTAGTGTCTCAATACCCCACTCAAACTTTAAGTTTGAACTAGCAAAGCTTTTAAAAAATGAGGGTTACGTATCAGATGTAAAAGTATCTGGTGAGGGAGTAGAGAAGTTCATTGATATCGATATGAAATATTCGGATGAGGGTATGTCAGTTATATCTGGTATGAACAGATTGTCAAAGCCAGGCCAGAGAGTTTATTCAAGTTTTGACAAGTTGCCAAGAAACAACGGTGGTTTAGGAACGGTCGTAGTTTCTACATCACGTGGTCTACTTTCTGACTCGGAGGCTAGAAAAAGAAAACTAGGTGGCGAGTTAATTTGTGAGGTCTGGTCATGAGTCGTATTGGCAATAAACTAATTACAATCCCGGAAAAAGTTGAAGTATTAATAAAAGATATGACAATTTCAGTAAAAGGACCAAAAGGAGAATTGGCAACAACTATTGTTGATGACAGAATAACTTTTGAAATAAACGACGGAATTCTTACCTTTTCAAGAACAAGTGAAGACAAAGTTGTTAAAAGCTTACATGGTTTGTATAGATCTCTCGTCGCAAACAACATAGAGGGTGTTCTAGAAGGTTATTCAAAAACACTTACACTTGTTGGAGTTGGTCACAGAGTGTCAATGAAAGGTAATGATTTAGAAATATTATGCGGGTTCTCGCATCCAGTATTATTTAAAAAAGTTGAAAACATAAAATATGAGGTTCCAGATCAAAATACAATAATAGTTTCTGGTATTGATAAGGCTCTAGTCGGAGAAGTATCCGCAAACATAAGAGCTATTAAACCTCCAGAGCCATATAAGGGTAAAGGTATTCGTTACAAAGACGAATATGTTCGAAGAAAAGCAGGTAAAGCTGCTGTGACAGCAGGAGCGTAAGATGGTTATGAAAACAAAGAATCCTAGAATTAAAAGAAAAATTAGAATAAGAAAAAAAATATATGGAACAGCGACAAAGCCAAGATTGGCTGTGTTTAAAAGTAATAAAAATATTTATGTTCAAGCGATAGATGATTTAGGTCAAAGTACGATTGCAACAGCAAGTACTTTATCTAGTGAACTTAAGAATCAGAATTTAACTGTAGAGATTTCAAAAAAAGTTGGAGAAAAATTAGGTGAAGCACTTAATGAAATTGGAGTTAAAGAAGCAGTTTTTGATAGAGGTGGATATATTTATCATGGAAGAGTTCAAGCAGTAGCTGAAGGTATAAGAGAAAAAGGAATTAAGTTTTAATGGTTGAATCAGAATTACAAGAGAGCGTTATTCACATAAACAGAGTGGCCAAAGTTGTTAAGGGTGGTAGAAACTTTGCTTTTACAGCCTTGGTAGCTGTTGGGGATGGTAATGGTAGTGCTGGTATAGGTTATGGAAAAGGTTCAGAAGTTCCTCTAGCTATACAGAAAGCAATTGAAAATGCAAAAAAGGATATACACCAAATTCCTATGGCGGGCTCAACAATAGTTCATACAATTACAGGAGAACACGGATCATCAAAGGTTCTTCTTAAGCCAGCTTCTCCAGGTACAGGTATTATTGCAGGAGGTGCCGCAAGAGAGGTATTGCAAGTTGCAGGAATTAAAGATATTCTTGCTAAGTCTTTAGGCTCACCAACTCACTTGAATGTTGCAAAAGCAACCATCAATGGATTACTTGGACAAAGAACTCCAGATTCAGTTGCAAAATTAAGAGGAAAAAAACCGTCTGAAATTGCTCCAAAAGGATTAGTAGATGCTTATGAAAAAACTAAAGCTGAAAGAAAAGTAGCTTCACAAGATGTCTAAAGTAAAAATCACTCTTAAAAGAAGCCTTATTGGCCAAGGTCACAAGTCGCGTGAAACCATTAAGTCATTGGGATTAAAAAAAATCAATTCTTCTGTTGAAAGAGATATGGATGACTCTTTACAGGGAATGTTACGAGTTGTAAATCATCTAGTAAGTATCGAAGAGGTTTAATAATGGATAAATTAAGATTTCATCATCTAAAGCCAACTCCTGGCTCTACAAAAAAGAAGTTAAGAAAAGGTAGAGGTGAAGCTGGTAAAAGAGGAAAAACTGCTGGTAGGGGTACTAAAGGTACCGGAGCACGTAAAACAGTACCTGCTTATTTTGAGGGTGGTCAGATACCTCTTTATCGAAGAATTCCTAAATTAAAAGGTATTAGTAATGGACCTAAAATGGCATACGTGGTCGTTAACGTTTCTGACCTACAGGAAAAAGATATTTCTGGTGAAGTAGACCCTGATACATTAAGAAATCTAGGTCTCACAAGAAAAAAAGGTTTAGTCAAAATACTCGGAAATGGTGAAATTACCAATTCTGTAAATTTGAAAGTACATTCCATTAGTGAAGTTGCAAAAACTAAAATTGAAAAAGCTGGCGGTACAGTAGAGATCATCGAAGGCTAGTTATGAAGTTGTCTATCTTTAAATATATGTTCAAGATTCCAGACCTCAGGAAGAGAATTTTATTTACGTTAGCCATGTTCGGTGTTTATAGATTAGGCGCTTCTGTGCCAGTACCGGGTGTTGATCTTGAGGCAGTTCAAAGATTAACAGACTCAGGTTCACAAGCTGGAATTTATGGCTTACTCAACTTATTTTCAGGTGGTGCACTTGAAACTTTTTCTGTATTTGCTTTGGGAATTATGCCTTACATCACTTCTAGTATTATTTTACAACTCCTCACAGTAGTTATTCCACGACTCCAAAAACTCCAAGAAGAAGGGGAGTCAGGAAGAAAAGTAATTACGCAGTGGACAAGATACATAACTGTTGTTTTAGCATTACTCCAATCAACAGGCTTGACTTATATTTTCTCCAGAGGAAGTTTAACGGGAGGAATTTCACTTATACCTAACTACACTCCATCAAGAGTAGGGTTAATAGTTCTAACTATGACTGCTGGCACAGCATTTATTATGTGGCTGGGAGAATTAATTTCACAACGTGGAATAGGAAATGGAATGTCCCTAATTATTTTCGCAAGTATAATTTCACAATTGCCAGCCAGTTTTGGTGGAGCATATCAAGTTACCGCAGGTCAGGGCAGGTTAGGCCAATTTTCATTTTTAGTTTTGATGTTTATATTGATGATTGTTGGAATCATATACGTTGAACAAGGACAACGGAGAATCCCAATACAATTTGCAAAGAGAGTAAGAGGAAGAAAAGTTATGGGAGGTCAAAGCACATACATCCCATTAAAGGTAAACAGTGCTGGTGTTATTCCAGTCATTTTTGCCACAAGTGTTTTGTTCTTTCCGGCACTAATTGCTACATCTTTACCTCAAGACAACTCAATAACTGCAGGAATTAGAAATTGGATTGATGTTAATCTCGCTAACTCACAAGGAACAAGTTGGTTTTATATCTTTTTTCTTGGAATGTTAATCATCTTCTTTACATATTTTTATACAACAATTCAGTTTGATCCAGTAAGACAATCTGACATGATCAGACGTCAGGGTGGTTTCGTACCTGGAGTTAGACCGGGTATATCTACAACAAATTACCTTTCACATATTGTTAGCAGAATTACTCTGCCTGGTTCAGTTTTTCTTGCATCTGTTGCGGTTCTTCCTTCTATTGCTTCAGCAATTTGGGATATCCCACTCGGATTCGGTGGAATATCAATATTAATTACTGTAGGTGTTGCATTAGAAACTATGAAACAAATAGAAAGTCAATTAAGCATGAGAAATTATGAAGGGTTTATTGATTGACCAATATTATTATTTTTCTGGGACCTCCAGGTGCCGGAAAGGGAACACAAGCATCAAGATTAGCTGAAGATAACAACCTTGCACATATTTCTACTGGGGATATGTTGAGAGGTCATGTCTCTAATAATACAGAATTAGGTAAAACAGCAAAATCGCTATTAGATGAAGGGAAACTTGTTCCAGATTCACTTGTTATAGAGATGCTCATTGAACGATTAAATGCAGATGATTGTAAGAATGGTGCAATCCTTGATGGTTTTCCAAGGACTTTAGCTCAAGCCAAAAGTCTTGAAACATTAAATGAAAACTTCTCCATTAGCAAAGTTATCGTATTTGAAGCTGAACAAAATGAATTGATAAAGAGAATTTTGCATCGTGGTGAAACTTCTGGACGAGGCGATGACACAAAAGAGTCAATTAGTGTTCGTTTGGATGTTTATAAAGAAGATACCGAGCCACTAATTGAGTATTACGACAAAGGTAGTTTAACTGTAAAAATTAATGCTGTAGGAGAAGTTGATGATATATACAATCTCATATCAAAAGAGTTTTAGTTAAATGATTACTTTTAAATCCCAGGAAGATTTTTTGAACATGGAAAAAGCAGGACGTATTGTTGCAACTATACATTCTGAGTTACGTGAAGCATCAACTCCAGGTATACCACTTACTACTCTTGATGAACTAGCTAAAAGTATTGTAGAAAAAAGTGGTTCTACTTCAAGCTTTTTGGGATATATGGGATATCCAGCTTATATCTGCGCATCTCCAAATGATGTTATTGTCCATGGAATACCTGGTAAATACATATTAGATGAAGGAGATATTCTATCTATAGACGTTGGTGTTTCAGTTAACGGATATCATGCTGATGCTGCACTCACCTACGGTGTTGGAAAAATTTCTGCTGAAAACCAAGCATTAATCGACGTAACAAGAGATGCCCTATATGCAGGCATTGCGTTAGTTGCAGATGGACAAAAGCTCGGAACAATAGGAAATAAAATAGAAAAAATTGGAAACAAATTTTCTTATGGAGTTGTTAAAGAATATGTTGGACATGGAATAGGTCTTGAAATGCATGAAGATCCTCAAGTACCCAACTATGGAAAAAAGAATCAAGGATTTACTCTCAAAAAGGGGATGGCTATATGTATAGAGCCAATGTTCAATATAGGTTCTGCTCAAACGAAAGTTGACGATGATGAGTGGACAGTCAGAACTTTTGATGGAAGTAATTCAGCTCATTGGGAGCATACGATAGGGATAATGGACGATGAGGTACGAATATTTACAGAAAAGTAATTTTAAAAACATGTTGGTAATAGTTTTTAATCGCACTATTCTGATTTATCGGTCCTAATTACAAGGTGATTTTGGTAGAAAAAGAAAAAAATATAATTAAGGTTCAGGGAACAGTAACTGAAACTTTGCCAAATGCATCTTTTAAGGTGGAGCTTGAAAGCGGTGCGGAAATTCTTGCACACGTTTCAGGAAAAATGAGAATGAGGTATATAAGAATACTACCTGGAGACATGGTTGATATGGAAGTATCACCATACGATCCTACAAGGGGTAGGATAACTTGGAGACATAAATGAAAGTTAAATCAAGTATTAAAAAGAGGGGTCCTGGCGACCAGATTGTTAGGCGTAAAGGTAAGCTGTACGTAATCAACAAAAAAAATCCTCGAAATAAACAAAGGCAAGGCTAAAGAATGGCAAGAATTTCTGGAATTGATATTCCAAGAGACAAAAGGGTTATTGCATCCTTAAGATACATTCATGGTGTTGGAGCTAAAAGATCTGCCGACATTTGTACAGATTTAAAAATAGACCCAAGTACAAGAGTAAGTAACTTAACAAATGATGAAGTTGCGCAAATAAGAAAATATATTGAGGCGAACTTTAGAGTAGAGGGAGATCTTAGAAGAGACGTTTCTCAAAACATTCGTAGAAAGACAGAAATAGGTACATATCAAGGTTTAAGACATAGGACAGGTTTGCCTGTAAGAGGTCAAAGAACACATACAAATGCCAGGACACGTAAGGGTCCTAGATTTGCAATAGCAGGTAAGAAAAAGGTAACTAAATAATGGTTGAAACAAAATCAAAGAAAAAAAATAAAAAGAATATACCTTCAGGAGTAGCTCATATAAAAGCAAGCTTTAATAATACAATCATAAATATTTCAGACTCAAATGGTGAAACAATTGTTTGGACTTCAGGTGGATCAGTAGGTTTTAAGGGATCAAGAAAATCTACACCGTATGCAGCACAAGTCGCAGCAGAAGAAGCAGTAAGAAGAGCAACAGAATTTGGTGTTCACAAATTAGATATCATTATTAGTGGCACAGGTGCAGGAAGAGAAACTGCTGTAAGAACTTTACAAAATATGGGTATGGATGTTGGAACCATCAAAGATATTACTCCCACCCCTCACAATGGCTGCAGGCCAAAAAAGCGCAGGAGAGGATAATGGCCAGATATACAGGACCCAGAGTAAGAATATCAAGAAGAATTGGATTTAATGTATTTGAGAACAAAAAAGGTGATAAGGCCCTCCAAGACAGACCTTACCCACCCGGAGAAAATGGCAGAAAAAGAGTTAGAGAAACTGACTATGGTACGCAGTTAAAAGAAAAGCAAAAAGTAAGGTATATGTATGGAATTTTAGAAAAACAATTTCGAAATTACTACAAAGAAGCTTCTCGAATGTCAGGTATCACCGGAGAAAACTTATTAGTACTTTTGGAGTCAAGGTTAGATAATGTTATTTATAGAGCTGGATTTGCTTCTACAAGGCCTCAAGCACGACAAATAGCTTCTCATAGACATCTAAAACTTAACGGTTCACTAGTTGACATCCCTTCTATTCAAGTGAAACCTGGAGATAAAATAGAATTAAAAGACAGTAGTCAAAATATGATCATTGTTCAACACACAATTGATACCGGTCAAGATAATGAAATACCTTCATGGTTGTCAGTTGATAACAATAAGAAGACTATTGAAGTCTTATCTCTACCTTCAAGGGGAGACATAAGTCATCAAATAGAAGAACAGTTAATCGTAGAGCTTTATTCAAAATAAAAATTAGAGAGGAGAATTAAATTGCTAATACTACAAAGACCTGAAATATCTCAAGAAGAATTGAGTACAAACAGAGCAAAGTTTACAATTGAACCACTAGAACCAGGATTTGGTTTAACTCTTGGTAATACCATGAGAAGAGCTTTATTGTCCAGAGTTCCCGGTGTCGCTGTTACTGGAGTCAAAATTCAGGGTGTGAACCATGAATTTACATCAGTCCCTGGTGTAGTTGAAGATGTTTTAGATTTATTATTAAATCTAAAACGACTTGTTCTGCATGTAGAAGATCAAGAAAACCATACCTTAACCGTTAAGGCAAAAGGACCAGGAGATGTTACAGCCGCACAAATACAGTGTCCTGCTGGCGTAGAGGTTGTGAACACCGACCTAAAAATTTGTACCCTTTCTGGTGATGCGACTTTAGATATGGAAGTTTCAATTGCTCATGGGGTAGGGTATCGTTTAGCTGATAAGAACAAAACTAGCGATTCAAGTTTCATTCCTATTGATTCAATATTTTCTCCAATCGTAAAAGTAAGTTACGGGGTATCACCAACACAAGTTGGTCAAGTTACAAACTATGACAAACTTACCTTAGACGTTGAGACTGATGGATCAGTAGCACCTAGTGAGGCAATGTCATCTGTAGGGAAAACTCTTGGTGAATTATGGAAACTTTTCGCTGACATTGATGAAGGAATTGGTCTTGAGTTAGGCGAGCTAACAGTATCTGAAGGAAGTTCTCCAGATTTATCAATTTCTGTTGATGCATTAGATTTATCTGAGAGGCCAATGAACTGTCTAGGCAGAGAAAATATTACTACTGTTGGACAAATCTTAGAATACACGGAAGATGATCTTTTGAATCTAACTAACTTTGGTCAAAAAAGCCTTGATGAGCTTGTTGCAAAGTTAGATGAATTAGGATTAAGTTTACCAACTAGCTCTGATTTGGACTCTGAGGAAAACGCGGATGCCTAAACCAACAAAGGGAAAAAGACTAGGTGGCTCTGCCTCGCATGAAGATCAAATTATTAGTAATTTAGTTAGGTCACTCATTCAGCATGAAAAGATTGAAACAACTATAACTAAAGCTAAAGTTGTTAAACCTTATGCAGAAAAAGTTATAACAAAAGCAAAAAAAGGAACATTACACGACAGACGACAAGTCTTAAAAATGATTCAGGATAAAGCTGTTGTTGCTAAATTATTTGAAGAAATTGGTCCCAAGTATCAAGAGAGAAACGGTGGATACACAAGGATCACAAGAACAACTTATCGAAAGGGCGACGGTACAGAGCTAGCTGTACTAGAACTAGTTTAAATTGAGTACTTTCAGGGATGTCTGGAAAAAGTTTCAAGCATTTCTAAAGTTCAATCCCTCCTTGATCCAAAATATTGTTAACGATAGATATGAAAGCGGCAATGCCTTTTTAATTGTTATCACAAGTCTTACCTCAATATACACAGCACTTTTTATCACAACTAGATTTTCAAACTTCTTTGATATTGTTTTTTATGGAATATTAGATGGTGCATTCGCCTGGATAATATCGAGTTTGGGAATGTGGTTTATTTTATCCAGAGTTTTTAAAGAAAATTTAGACATAAACAGTGTTTCAACAATGACTGGTTATGCACATGGAATTGTAGCTGGAATCTCTTTTGTTATATTGCTTCAAAGTTACTTGAATCTAAGTGCAAGAATTATTGAAATTTTAATATTGAGTATTTTTTTGTGGCTCTTCTACACAATTTCAAGAAGTTTAGAAATTGGATTTTTTGTTGAAAAACGAAATTCTAGAATTGCTGCCTCTGTCTTTATCGTTATACTTATTTGGACTTCAGGTCCTCTAAAAATATTTTTCTAACTTGAAAAACTATAAGATAGTAATTTCATATGATGGAAATAATTTCCATGGTTTTCAAAAGCAGCCAAAGGACTTTACAGTTCAGGAAGCCTTGGAAGCAGCATTAGATAAGCTTTTAACTTCATACCAACTAACTTATGCCGGGAGAACAGATAAGGGTGTCCATGCTAAGCAACAAGTTTTAAGCGTTACTACAAGTGACCTATTAAAGGATTCTTTTAAAGAATCATTAAATGCATTAGTAGGCAAGAATATTTATATAAAAAAGATTACATTGGCTAATAAGAATTTTCATCCTAGACACGATGCAAAACAAAGAACGTACAAATATTTTGTTAATACTCCCAGTAATTATGAAGCTTATAACCTGGGTTATAGTTATTTTGTAAAGAATGAATTAAGTATTGTAGAACTGAATCTTATTGCAAAATCTTTCATAGGAAAAAATAACTTTACTAATTATTCAAAACTGAGAATTGATCAGAATCCATTACGTGAAATTGCTCTCAGTAAATGGACCAAGAACAGTCAGTATTTTATTTACACGATCACTGGAAATTCTTTTTTACACAACATGGTTAGGTCCATAGTAGGTGTACAGTTGGCAGCATTTGATGGAAAGTTGGAAAGTAAATCTATTGATACTTCTCTAAAAACTCCGCTTGAACAAAGATTCAAACATGTTGCACCGCCAGAAGGTTTGTATCTTTGGAATATTAAATACTAGTTTTCATAAATATCAGTAACCTTTATACTTAAAGCTCGTTACAATCCAATAGGTTTATAAATGAGTACAAAAACGACATTCAAAGGAATAGAAGCTTCTGATAGAAGTTGGCATGTAGTTGATGCGAGCAATCTTCCAGTTGGTAGATTAGCTAGTGAGATTGCACAAATTTTAAAAGGTAAACACAAGCCACAGTATGCACCACACTTAGATGTAGGAGATCATGTTGTTGTAATTAACGCAGATAAAATTCAAGTTACATCTAAAAAGCCAGAACAAAAAATGTACTATAGACATTCAGGGTATCCCGGCGGAATAAAAGAAGAATCCTTTAACGCACTCAAAAAACGTAAACCTGAATTAATCATTGAAAAAGCTGTTTGGGGAATGCTTCCAAAAAATAGGCTAGGAAGAGCAATTATTAAAAAACTTCATGTATATTCCACAGATACCCATCCTCATGAAAGTCAAAACCCCGTAGAATTAAGTTTCAATATAAAGAAGGTTGCAGATAATGAGTGAAGCAATATTAGGCACAGGGAGAAGAAAAAGCTCTGTGGCAAGAGTAAGACTCACCGAAGGTACTGGTGAATATACCTTTAATGGCAAGACAATGGAACAATACTTCCCAAGCCCAAATATGAGAATGAGGGTAAACAAACCTTTTAATGTTGTTGAAATGGATAAGCAGTTTGACTTACACGTGACTCTAAATGGAAGTGGATTGTCTGCACAAGCTGATGCGGTTGCCTTAGGAATTTCTAGAGCTTTAATACAATTTAATCCAGAGCTAAGAGCAAAACTCAAAAAAGCAGGGTTACTCACAAGAGACTCCAGAAAAGTTGAGAGAAAGAAATACGGACTTAAGAAAGCTAGAAGAGCCGAGCAGTTCACTAAAAGATAATCTCTCATTGAAAAAACATTTTGGTACCGATGGCATTAGGGGTATCCCTGAAGAATCCCTTACCGAAGAAATAGTCTCAAAAGTTAGTGCTTCTGTCGAAAAAATATTAAAGCCTAAATCAATAGCTCTGATTACTGACACTCGGAGTTCTTGTGAAGTAATTGCTAAGTGGATAAGTAATGGTTTTAGCAGTGAAGTACATATTCTCAACTATGGAATTCTACCATCGGGATCAATGCCCATACTACTTAATGAGCTCAATCATGATATGGGAATTATCATTTCTGCTTCGCACAATCCAAGTGAATACAATGGAATAAAGTTGATTGATAAAAATGGATCTAAATTGGCAGATGAAGTTGAAATTTCAATCGAAGAGACAATGGATACGATTGGATTACCAAGTAAATCTTCTCAAATAGAGGATTCGCACTTAGGTTATGAGCAGTATAAAAACTTTCTTGACTCAATAAATGACGTAGATTTCTTACAGTTCAATTTAGTAATTGACTCAGCTAATGGTTCTGCTTACAAGGTGATAAAAGATTTAGTTTTAGATCAAAATGCTACTGCAACTTTTATTGCAAATGAACCAAATGGTGAAAATATAAATGAATATTCTGGTGCAACAAATACCAAGAATCTTATAAATACTATGAAAAATGGGCAACTAGGTATCTCTTTTGATGGCGATGCAGATAGATTAATTATGATTGATGAAAATAAAGAAGTTGCTAATGGGGACGTCATCATCGCGTTACTAGCTAATTATCTTTCAGAAACTAAACAATTAGAAAATCAAAGTGTTGTTAGTACAGTTATGTCCAACTATGGATTTAAAGTAGCTATGAAAAATAAAAATTTTAATTTGATTGAAACTCCTGTAGGTGATAAATATGTAGCCGAGTCTATGAAGAAGCATGATGCAGTTCTTGGAGGAGAGCAGTCTGGGCATATTATTTTTTCTAAATATTTACCAGTAGGAGATGGATTAGTAACTTTTCTTCTTACCTTGAAGGCACTCAATTATTTCAAAACAACACTTGCAGAATTTAGAAAACAAAATATTCAAGAATATCCACAAAAATTAGTAAACATAAAGTTACAAAATCAACTAAATAAAGAAGAGCTTGAGTTCATTAATCAGATTGCATTTGCTCTGTCCAATAAGAGAGACTTGGATGGTAGATATCTTATAAGAAACTCTGGGACGGAACCTTTGTTAAGAGTTTTAGTTGAAGCTAAAAATAGTGATGAAATGGATGCTTTTCTTGATGAGTTACTTATTAAAATTAATGGCTACCTCAATTAAAATATCTTCGTTATAATTATATTAACGAGCAAATATAGCGCCAGACCTTGAAAAAGGTGACGAGGAAGTGTGTTATCGAAAATTCGGCGGATGCATACTCGGCTCTACAGTCGTAATAAATTGTTTAAAAACAGAGAGAAATCTTTGAACAGAAGCAATTTAACGTAGTCTAATTTCAACTTGCTCGTTGGAATGGAGATAATATGTGTGGCATTATTGGGTATTCGGGCCCTAAGCAACCTTTACCTATTTTATTGGAAGGACTATCTAGATTAGAATATCGTGGCTACGATTCAGCCGGTATTGCAATAACAGATGGCCCAAATCTAACTATCGAAAAAAAAGAAGGTAAATTACAAGTTTTAAAAGACCATTTACTTAATAAAGAAATTAATGGGAATATTGGAATTGGTCACACTCGATGGGCAACACATGGTGTTCCAAGTGATGAAAATGCTCACCCGCATTATGATCGCAATAAAGATTTTGCAATAATACATAACGGTATAATCGAAAATTATGCCGAAATGAAAGAAGAACTACAAAGTGATGATTATCAATTTGAATCTGAAACAGATACAGAAGTTGTAGCAGTTGAATTGAGTAAGCAATGGACAGGTAATCTTTTGGAAACCGTCTGTAAGGTAGCTAAAGAACTTGATGGAACTTATGCACTTGTAGTTACCACAACAAAGCAGTCTGACACTATAGTCGCAGGGAGAATGATGAGCCCATTAGTTCTTGGGGTGGGAGAGGGAGAAGTCTTTCTTGCTTCAGACTCAGCAGCAATACTTGAGCACACAAATAAGATGATCTTCCTAGAGAATGGAGATTTTGTTGAGATTAAAGATGGCAGTTATCAATTATTTGACATCAACATGAATAAAATATCAAGAGAAGTTCAAGAGATTGATTGGGAAGTCTCTGAAGCAGAAAAATCAGGCCATGACCATTTCATGTACAAAGAAATACTTGAACAAGCAGAAGTAATTGAAAGGACAATAACTGGACGTTTAGAGATTGGGTCAGAGGAAATCCCTGTCGACTTAAATAAGGCCAAACAATTTGAAAAAATATGGATTGTTGCGTGCGGTACTGCTTACCATGCTGGATTATTCGGTAAGGATTTGTTTGAAAAAGTCTTAGGAGTTCCAGTTAGTGTAGAACTTGCATCAGAATTTCGATATCGGGAACCTATAGTTGGTGAAAATGATTTAGGTATCGTTATTTCTCAATCTGGAGAAACAATGGATACCATTGCAGCAACAGAACTCCTTAAAGAGAACAATGCTCATGTTCTCGCTCTAGTAAACGTTGTTGGAAGCTCTCTTGCTAGGATGGCTGACAGTGTGTTATATCTTCATGTAGGGCCAGAAATCGGTGTAGCCTCAACAAAAGCGTATTTAGGAATGCTTGTTGGGCAACTTCTTTTAGCTAAGCACTGGGATGAATCTGAGAATCTTGAAACAACTTTTGATGAGATTAAACAGTTACCTTTTTTGATCAAAGAAACTTTGAAATGTGAATCTCAAATTAAAGAAATATCAAAATCAATTAATGAGAAGAAAGATATTTATTTTATTGGTAGGGGATTGGACTATGCATTAGCAGCAGAAGGCGCATTAAAATTAAAAGAAATATCCTATCTACATGCAGAAGCTCTTGCGGCTGGTGAACTTAAACATGGCACCTTAGCTTTGATAGAGAATGGCACACCAGTAATTGTTACTGCCAGTCAACATCACCTTCTTGATAAGACAACAAGTAATGTTCAGGAGGTCAAAGCAAGAGGAGCATATGTAATTGCAATAGGAGACAACTCATCAAAGAAATTGCAAGATATTTCTAATGATTACGTCACTCTTCCAGAAGCAAGTGAAATGTTATCAACAATTGTGTCAATTATTCCACTTCAATTCATTGCATATCATGTTGCAAATTTGAACGGTGAGTCTATTGATCAACCTCGTAACTTAGCTAAATCAGTAACGGTGGAGTAGATTAATTTATGGATAGAGGATACATTTATGTCAATAAAAATAATTTTCGACATAATATTGACTATTTGAACAACCTCACGGATAGTGAACTTTGTATTGTTGTTAAGGCTAATGCATATGGTCACGGTATAGATTGGACTGTCAATACAGCTATAGATTCAGGAGTAGTATGGTTTGCTGTCGCAACAATAGACGAAGCCATTTTAGTCAGAAGTATTTCAGACGATATTAGAATTCTGCTACTTTCAGAACCAGCTGTTTCAGAATTAGAAAAATTAGCCATTCACAATATTGACACAACTGTATACAACGAAACCTTTATTGAGGCTTTAGGTGAGTCACAGCACTCATTCAATGTACACCTTAAAATTGATACTGGCATGCATAGAGTTGGGTGCAGCCCAGATAAATTTGATATGTTATATGAAAAAATTTCATCTTTCAACAATTTAGCTCTAGAGGGTATCTGTACACATTTCCCTGTTGCAGATACGGATGAGAGACAAACGAATCACTCCGTGAAAATATTTAAGGAGACAATCTCAGCTGTTGATATAGAAAACCTTTTAATACATGCCGATAACTCAGCATCTACGACTTACAATAATGAAAAGATTTTTAATATGACAAGGGTTGGATTAGCTGCTTATGGGCACAGTATATCTCCTGTTAGTATTGCTAGTGAATTAAAACCAGTAATGGAAATAAAAACTCGAATATCAAATATCCAAATCAGAAAAAAAGGAGAATCTGTTTCATACGGTAAAGCACTCATTCTAGAAAAAGATGCTTTAATTGCTACTGCTCCGATTGGGTATGGAGATGGATATCCTTGGAACTCTTTTCCGGACGGGAAGGTAATAGTCAATAACAAGTTTTGTAGGTTGATAGGTAGGGTCACAATGGATCAAATTCTATTTGACATAACAGGAATGGAAGTAGAAATTAATGACGAGGTAACTATTTTAGGAGTATCGCTTGATAGCAGTATTGAGATTTCTATTAAAGATATTGCAGAATGGAATAACACCATTGAGTGGGAAATACTTACCAATATTAAAGACAATCGATTAAATCGAGTTGAAATTGAGAACTAAAGAGTTAAAACAAGATGATTTAAAAAAATTTGCTGAACAGTTTATTTTAGACTTAGCAGTCCCCTCAGTACTTGGACTAAAAGGAAATCTGGGTAGTGGCAAAACTACTCTGGTAAAGAGCTTTATTCGTGCATTGGGAGTTGAGGAAAAAGTTACGTCACCAACATTCAATATTGTTAGAACTTATAAAAAAGAAGAGTTGACTATTTATCATGTGGACCTTTATAGATTATCTTCCATACATGAATTTTATGATTTAGACTTGCCGCTAAATGAGGAGGATACATTATTTTTTATTGAGTGGTCTGATATGATTCCGGAATCAAAATCTACAGAGTGGAGATTTTTAGATATAGAGATTGTTGATGAGATAACAAGGAAAGTAAGATATTAAATATGTATAAATTATCAATCTCTACCTCAGGTTCTTTTATTTCTGCTTGTCTTCACGAAGAGAAGTTAGTTGGGAGCTTAATATTTCAATCTGATCAAGGATCTACCAATTTGTTGCTAAATGAAGTAGATGAGTTATTAGTAAAAACAAATGTAGACAAGAGAGATCTTGGAGCAATATATTTAGATACAGGACCTGGTTATTACACTGGACTCAGAATAGGTTATTCAGTGGCTCAAGGCATTGGAGGAACACTTGGAATTCCATTAGTCCCAGTAAATGGCCTTGATTCACTAGCATTTTCGGCTCATACAAGCCATAGAAAGATTTGCGCCATAGTAGACATTAAAAGGAATGAATTTGCATTCTGCACCTATAAACCGGTTCCTGGTGGGGTAGTCAGAGAAACTGAGCCCGAAATTTTAGACACTGAAACTCTTAAACTAAAATTTGCTGAGGATGTTGAAAAAAAACTTTTAGTTGGCAACTGGGACTTAATATCTGAAAATGATTTACCAAATGATAGCAATACAAAATTAGCTGATCCAAAGATTGTAACCGCAGAGACAATCCACGCAGTAGGCGAAAGAATATTTCAAAATAATAAGTATCCGAACTTCAATGAAATCCCTATTAACTATATGCGTGAGCCAGATATTTCACTTTCACAGACATCACTTGAAAAAAAGGTTGAGTTTAATGATTGAGAATGTATCTTTATGTGATTTAAAAATGTCAAAAGAGCTTGAAGAAATAGAAAATGAGATATTCACTACAGCCTGGCCAAGTGAGACCATAAAGCAAAAAATTAATAATAAAGAATTTCAGTATTGGGTATATAAAAAAAATGACAAGTTGGTTGCTTATTTAGGAGTTCAGTTTATTAATGACTTTATAGAGATACTAGGTATTGGGGTAATTGAAGAATACAGAATGAATGGAATTGCTGGAGAACTTATGAATGAGCTTTTAGACTTTTTTAATAAGTCTTCTTATCTAAAAATAATATTAGAAGTACGTGAATCAAATGACACAGCAAAAAACTTATATACAAAATTGGGTTTTAACAAAATATCCAAAAGAAAAAATTATTATAAAAACGAGGATGCTGATATTTATTTAAAGGAAAAGGTCTATGTATAAAGATAAAGTTATCTTAGGTTTTGAAACAAGTTGTGATGAAACGGCTATTGCGATTATGAAAGATAGCAAACTACTAGTCAATAAAATATCTTCACAGGTAGACATACATGAAAAATTTGGGGGAGTTGTTCCAGAAGTTGCATCTCGAGCTCATTCAGAAATGATACGCAACTTATTTCACACATCACTCAACGAAGCACAGTTAGAACTTTCAGATATTGATATTGTTGCTTCTACAGATGGCCCAGGACTAGTAGGTAGTCTTGTTGTTGGCTACAATTTTGCAAAATCAGTTGCGTGGTCTTTAGATAAGCTATTTTTACCGGTAGATCACATGGTGGGGCATTTAAGTGCTCCGTTGATAGAATACCCACAACTAGAACCGCCATTTCTTTCTTTACTAGTTTCCGGTGGGCATACACAAATTGTTTTAGTTGAAGAGTGGGGAAAGTATGAACTTTTAGGAACCACTATAGATGACGCTGCGGGAGAGGCTTTTGACAAACTTTCAAGATATTGTGGATTTGGCTTTCCAGGAGGACCTGCAATACAAAAGATAAGTGAGGGTGGAGATGAATCAAAGGTACCCCTTCCAAGACCAAAACCTTCAGGGGAGTTTGATTATTCTTTTTCTGGTCTTAAAACAGCAGCTGTTTATTACCTTCAGGACTTGAAAAAAGAGGATGAGGTTTCAAGGAAAGATTTTGCTGCTTCATATCAAGAAGCTATAGTTGACTCTTTAATGGGAGTATTTAAAAAAGCTGTAAGAGAAACAAAAGTACCAACAATATCTGGTGGTGGTGGAGTAATGGCAAACAAAAGGTTAAGAGAAAAATTAAGTACTTTTGCTGAAGAAGAGAGTAAAAATATATATATTCCATCACCAGCACTATCTACTGATAATGCAGCAATGATATGTAGTGCAGCACAAATGAATTTAACTACGAAAGACCTTAACATCAATGATGTAAGGCTTTCTTCCATAATTAATTGATAATTAAAATACATTTATAAACGCAACAGTATTAAATTTTCTTATGTACAAAAAAATTATTTAGGAGGTAATGTAAATGAATCTTCAACCTTTAGGAGACAGAGTTGTAGTAAAAGCTATGTCTGAAGATGAAATGAAAACAGCATCAGGAATTTACATTCCTGACACAGCTAAAGAAAAACCACAAGAAGGTGAAGTAGTTGCTGTAGGGCCAGGAGAGCCTAATGACGCTGGAGAAAAAGTAAAGCCAGATGTTGAGACAGGAGACAAAGTTGTCTATTCAAAATATGGTGGAACAGAAATTAAAGTTGACGGACAAGAGTATTTAATCTTATCAAGTAGAGATATTCTTGCAAAAATTACTAAGTAATAGGAGATATATAAAATGGCAAAAAAAACATTAGTTTTTAATGAGGCAGCTAGAAAAGGTCTTGAAGCTGGCGTCAACAAATTAGCTGACGTAGTAAAGGTCACACTAGGGCCAAAAGGTAGAAATGTCGTTCTAGAAAAAAAATGGGGTGCACCAACGATAACCAATGACGGTGTAACTATAGCAAAAGAAGTAGATCTTGAAGATCCGTATGAAAATATGGGTGCTCAACTTGCTAAAGAAGTGGCTTCAAAAACAAATGATGTTGCTGGTGATGGTACTACAACTGCTACAGTTTTAGCTCAATCAATGGTAAATGAAGGAATGAAGACAGTATCTTCCGGTGTCAATCCAATTGAAGTAAAAAGAGGAATGTTACAAGCATCAGAAGCTGTAACTGATTTCATTGCAGGATTCGCTAAAACAATTGGTGGCAAAGATGAGATTGCACAAGTTGCTTCTATCTCTGCTGCAGATACTGAAATTGGTGAAACAATTGCTGAAGCCATGGAAAAAGTTGGGAAAGATGGTGTAATCACAGTAGAGGAAGGGCAAACTTTCGGAATGGAGCTTGACTTTACAGATGGGATGCAATTCGACAAGGGATTCATATCACCATATTTCGTAACTGATGCAGATAGACAAGAAGCTATTCTTGAAAATCCATACATTCTTATTGTTAATTCAAAAATTACTGCAGTAAATGACTTACTGCCAATTTTAGAAAAAGTAATGAATTCAGGAAAACCACTATTGATCCTAGCCGAAGACATAGAAGGTGAAGCACTAGCAACCTTGGTTGTTAATAAAATTCGTGGAACCTTTACGTCAGTAGCTGTAAAAGCCCCTGGTTTTGGAGAAAGAAGAAAAGCAATGCTACAAGACATAGCAATTCTTACTGGTGGCGAAGTTGTCTCAGAAGAACTTGGACTTAAAACTGAAAATACAACAGTTGAGATGCTTGGTGAAGCTGCACGAGTTGTTGTCAAGAAAGATACGACAACCATTGTTGACGGAAGCGGCAAAAAAGCTGAAGTTGAAGCAAGAGTGAAGCAAATTCAATCAGAGATAGACGATTCAGATTCTGATTGGGATAAAGAAAAACTTCAAGAACGTCTTGCAAAACTTTCAGGCGGTGTTGCACAAGTAAAAGTTGGGGCAGCAACTGAAGTTGAGTTAAAAGAAAAGAAAATGAGAATTGAAGATGCTTTAGCAGCTACAAGAGCAGCTGTTGAAGAAGGAATTGTTGCAGGTGGAGGAGTTACTTTAATTAGAGCTCAAGGTTCTATTGACAAAATTTCCGGAGGTTCAGAGGCTGAAGTAATTGGAAGAAATATTGTTAAAAAAGCACTGGAAGCCCCTTTGCGTCAGATAGCTGTAAATGCTGGATATGAAGGCGGAGTTATGGTTGAAAAAGTTAAGACTGCAAAAGGCAATGAAGGGCTTAATGCAGCCAATGGCGAAATGACTGATTTAGTAAAAGCAGGTGTTATAGATCCAGCAAAAGTAACTAGATCAACTGTCCAAAACGCTTCTTCTATTGCTTCTTTAGTTCTAACAACTGAAGCATTAATTGCCGAAGAGCCAGAACCAGAGGCACCAATGCCTCCAGGAGGCATGGGTGGCATGGAAGGAATGATGTAATTACATCAAAAATTTAAAAATGGAGCGGATTTAGGTCCGCTCTTTTTTTATAGTAAGCTAAAAATATGATAGGAATTCGAGGAGCAATTGCTGAGGTACAAAATACTTCAGAGAACATTATTCAATCGAGTAAAAATCTTTTTACTGAAATCCTTGAAGTAAATAATTTAGAAATTGATAAAATTATTTCAGTTTTATTTACACTTACACATGATTTAACAGAAGCATTCCCAGCTAAAGCACTGAGAGAACTTGGGCATACTACTATTCCCGCAATAGATACTTTAGCTCCAAATATAGAACATGACTTAGAGGGTTGCATACGAATATTGGTTCACTACGAAGATAATGTGAATGTTAAACACGTTTATTTAGGAGAAGCTAAAAAACTTCGTCCAGATCGATAAAAGTAATTGGCAAAGTGAATAAAGATGGTAAGATAATCACAATGAAATTAAACAATACTTTTTTTTACTTTAGTGAGCACATATAAGTTGCCCTAAAGTTGTGTTGTAATAAATCGGGCAAAAGCCCGATTTTTTTATTTAGGAGAAGAAATGATAATTGTAATGAAACAAGCGGCCTCTGAGGAAGATGTCGAGAAGGTTAAAAGTAAAGCTATAGAACAAGGTCACGAACCTCTGACTATATTTGGCGTTGAAAGAACTGTCGTCGCCGTGAGTGGGAAAGTTATTGAAGATAATAGAGCCATTATGAGACTTTTAGATAATGTTCATGAGGTAATTCCTATAGGTAGGCCCTACAAGCTAGCAAGCCGCAGTTATAAAGAAGAAAATACTCAAATTAAGATCAAGGACTTAATTATCGGAGGAAGTGAGCTGGCTCTTATTGCAGGACCAGACAGTGCAGAAACAAAGGAACAAACTCTTGAAACAGCTGAGGCTGTTGTAGCTGCAGGAGGTAATGGATTAAGAGGAGGTGCTTTTAAGCCAAGAACATCCCCATATAGCTTTCAAGGATTAGGTGAAGATGGTTTGAAAATGCTCAAAGAGGCTTCAGATATAAATAACCTTCCTTTATTCAGTGAAATAATGGATACTCAGCATTTATCAATGATGGAAAAATATGTTGATGTTCTTCAAGTTGGAGCTAGAAACATGCAAAACTTTAAGTTGTTAGAGGCAGTAGGTGAATCTAAGCTACCTGTTCTACTTAAAAGGGGAATGAGTGCAACTTTAGAAGAACTCTTACTTGCTTCTGAATATATTTTAGCTCGAGGAAATGAAAATGTGATGTTGTGTGAAAGAGGTATAAGAACCTATGAGACAGCAACAAGAAATACATTTGATGTAAATGCTATACCCTTTCTTAAAATGAACTCACACCTACCAGTTATTGCCGATCCAAGTCATGCAACTGGAGACAGTAAGCTTGTTGAGCCTGTTGCTCTAGCAGCTATTGCAGCAGGGGCTGACGGACTTTTGATTGAGATTCATCCAAGACCAGATGAAGCTCTTTGTGATGGCCCTCAAGCATTAGTTCCCACGCAGTTAAATGAGTTAAGCAAAAAAGTTAGCTCTATTGCAAAAGTAGTAGGAAGAACACTTAACTAGAAATGAAGTCAGTAAGAGTTTATGGGCTTGGCCTTATGGGAACAAATCTTGGGCTTAAATTACTTAGTAAAGGGATAAAAGTCTACGGTGAGGATGTCAACACTAAATCACTCGAGAGAGCATCTAACCTGGGAATTGATGTAGCTAATTCATCACAGGCAGTTGATTTGGCTATTCTTGCTATGCCTATAAATAGTATTGTATCAACTCTTAGTTCAGACAAATTAATTGCTAATACCAAAGCAATAATTGATATAGGTGGGACAAAGGAGAAGATTTGCAATTTAATGGATAGTTACGAGGTTCCATCAATTGGTGGCCATCCAATGTGTGGTATTTCGGACAATAGTTCATGGGAACCTGACCCAGAAATTTACAATGGAGCTACATTTTTATTGTGCGAAACCAAGTCAATGGATCCTACGTCAAGAGAGATTGTTCTTGAGATGATTCAATTATTAAACTCTAAGGAAGTCTGGATTGATAGAACTCATCATGATGAGATAATTTCGATTACTAGCCATCTTCCACACTTAATAAGTACAGCTCTAGTTGGCACTGCTAGAGATAACTATGAGATAAATGAAATTATGGGTATGGCAGCTGGTGGTTTTGACGGAGCTACAAGACTTACTAGAACTAATCCTGAGATGATAAAAGACATGTATGACACTAATTCTGAAAATATTAATAAATTCCTTAAATATTTCTTAAGTGAATTAATGGAATTAGTTGACCTACAAGAAAGAGATGAACTCATTAGTTATTTAAATAATTCTGTTCATTGGAGAAGGGCATTATCTGACAAATTTGGGGAAAGGCCACTAAGTTGAATCCTGAAAAAAAGCTTTCAGGTGAAATTTCCCTTATAGGTGATAAGTCAATTTCTCACAGATCTATAATATTTGGATCAATAGCTGAGGGAGTATCTGAGTTTTCTAATGTTCTAATATCTGGAGATACAACCGCAACTATTGAAATCTTCAACTCTTTAGGCGTAAACATAGAGGTTAAAGAACACAATACTCTCGTTATTCATGGCGTAGGGCTTAATGGTCTATCTAAGTCAAAACAGGCCCTAGATGCAAAAAGTTCAGGAACCACTGCCCGTCTTCTAACAGGTTTGCTTGCTAGGCAAAACTTTTCCTCAGAGTTGATCGGAAGTAGTCAATTAAGTAAAAGACCAATGGGAAGGGTCATTAATCTTTTAACTGAGCATGGTTCAGGTATTAAATCTAATGAAGGGTATTTACCAATAAAGTTTGAACAAACAGAATCTGCATTCAACACTATAAATACAATTGTTCCTAGCGCACAGGTAAAAAGTGCCTTAATTATAGCTTCTTTATATCACCCAGAACCAACTGTAATAACAGAGGACGTTCCCACAAGGGACCATACAGAGAGGATGCTTTCACATATGGGAGTGGGGTTAGTCAGGATGGGTTCATCTATCACTGTTCCTCCCAACCAGATTTTGAAACCTAGCAGTTTTAGGATACCCTCAGATATATCATCTGCAGCCTTTCTTATTGCAATAGGTATTTTGTCGTCAGATAAAATAGTTCTCAATAAAGTTCTTATCAATGAAAGGCGTATTGGTTTTCTCAAGATTCTAAAAAGAATGAATGCGAACATCACAATTAGCAATATCACTGAAGTTGGAAATGAACTAATAGGCGATATAGAAGTTATTAAGTCAGAATTAATAGCTACACAGATAGAGCCTGATGAGATTCCCGACCTAATTGATGAGATTCCTTTATTGACCTTTTTAGCATCTCAAGCAGAAGGAGAGACAACTTTGAGAGGTGCCGAGGAGTTAAGAATAAAAGAATCGGATCGTCTTGAATCTATGAAAGAGTTTATACAAACCCTAAATGGAAAAATTAAAATGTATCCTGATGGATTTAAAATAACAGGGAAGCAAAATTTAGATGCGGGAGTCATCAAAACAAAAGATGATCATAGGATTTCGATGACAGCTTTAGTAGCTAACTTAACCCTTAGTAAGAAAATCCTTCCTGATAATATTCAATGTATTAACGATTCGTATCCTTCGTTCTTTGATGATATAAACAAAATAGGTGGTGAGATAATTGAATAAATTTGGAGTACTTGGTTGGCCTCTGACGAATACATTTTCACCACAGATACATGAATTGTTATTTGTTCATACTGGTATTAAAGGTTCTTACAGTTCAATCAGAGAAGAAAATATTAATCAAGAAACTATTTTAAAAATAAATCAAGGCTTTGATGGATACAACATTACAATTCCACACAAAGAAAAAATACTGAATTTAGACAATACTGCAATCCTTAGTAAAAGTGTTTTAGAAATTGGAGCTTGCAATACGGTTTTAATTAAAAATTCAAGAATGTATTTATTCAATACTGACTTTTCTGGCTTTAGGGACTTTCTAGATATGATTGATCACAACTTTAATAATAAGGAAGTGTTAATTCTTGGTTCTGGTGGAAGTTCAAAGGCAATAGCATATTCTTTAAAACTATTAAATATTAAATATCACATCGTAAGTCGATCACTTAGAGATAATACTATTTCATATAATGATGTTCCTAATTTCAGTTCTAAAATAGGAATGGTCATTAACACAACCCCTGTAGGCATGCCACCATATGAAAATGCTGAACTACCAATAAAGTGGCATGAATTAGTTAATTTACAAACTGTAATAAATCTTGGTTATGGTCCAGAAAATACTTTTTTAAATAATTTTGATGATTCAATCTTAAAATATGATGGATTGGGAATGTTAATCTGTCAGGCTATAGAGTCTTTTAATATATGGACATCTGCAGCAGTTAGTACAAGTAGTATTTATGGTGAAGTGTTAAATAAATTGGAAGGTGAAAAGTGATTAGATATCTAACCGCAGGCGAAAGCCACGGACCCGAGTTAACTGGAATTCTAGAAGGGATACCCGCTGGTTTCAATATTTCGAAAAAATATATCGATAGCTTTTTACAGAGGAGACAAAAAGGTGTTGGTTCCGGGGGCAGAATGAACATTGAACAGGATGAAGTTTTAATTAGTTCAGGTGTAGTCAATGGAGTTTCTACTGGAGCGCCAATTGCTTTACGAATATTAAATAAAGATTGGAAAAACTGGAAAGATAAGGATATAGATCCCTATGTAGTACCAAGACCGGGACATGCAGATTTAGTTGGAACAGCAAAGTATAACCATGAAGATATCAGATTAGTTTTAGAAAGAGCAAGTGCGAGAGAAACTGCTATGAGAACTGCAATAGGAGCGATTGCAGCAGAGGTTCTGGAAGAACTAGGGATTGAAGTTATAGGTTACGTATCAGCAATAGGAGGCATTACCTATCAAAATAACATTAAAGATAAAATCGAGAGGGATAAAGTTACAGAGTCTGATGTTGGATGTCCTGAAGCTGCAACTAGTAAATTGATGGAAGAAGAGATTCTTTCAGCAAGAAAAAATAAGGATACCCTTGGGGGCTCCATAACATGTGTAGCAACAGGAGTTCCAGCTACAATTGGTAGCTTCGTACATTGGGATAGAAAACTTGATGCAATTCTTGCAAAACAGTTTATGTCTGTTCAAAGCGTGAAGGCTGTCGAGATTGGAAAAGGAGTTGATATTGCTAAAAAATTTGGTACAGAAGTTCAAGATCAATACTCTCTAGATGGAAAAAAAATAACCAAGATTTCGAATAACCTCGGAGGTTTTGAGGGAGGTATGACAAATGGTGAAGAATTACACATCACAGCATATTTAAAACCAATCAGCACTACTTTAACACCAATTAGCAGCATAGATTTAGCCGAAAAAATTGAAACAGAAACAGTCTATGAACGTTCTGATACATGTGCTGTGCCAAGAGCTATACCAATATTTGAAGCAATCATGGCATTTGAAATATTAAATAATTTATTAATCAAAACAGGAGGAGATCATAAAAAAGAAATAACTCAAAGTTTCAACAACATTCCAAAACTTGAAATTAACGAATTCAAGATAAAAAATGAATTATGGAGTATGAAATACGATGTCGAGTAATACAGCTTTTTTAGTTGGGTTTATGGGTTCTGGAAAATCTTCTATTTTAAATATCTTAAAACTGAATACAGAAATTCAAACTATTGACTTAGATGACATTGTATTGAGTGAAAGTAATGATGATTTAGAAAGTATTGAGCAATTGTTTGAAAAACACGGAGAGGAATATTTTAGAGACTGTGAAGTTAAAGCTTTTCAGAAAATTTATCAAAATCCCAACACAGTGGTTGCTCTTGGTGGAGGATCAATGATATCTAGCCCTATTAAATCTGCGGTATTGAAATCCGAACATGCTTTTTACTTAAAAAATGAATTTGAAAATCTATGGAAAAATATTAAAGACAGTAAAAGACCGTTACTATCTAACGGAAAAGATAATGTAATGAACATTTATCTTGAAAGACTTCATACATATAAGCACTGTAAAAATACAATCGACATGTCTAAACATAGTCTTCAACAAGCTTCAGAAATCATCATTAATCGACTAGGTTGGGTATAAATTGCAAGAACCAAATGTCCAATACTTTAAAAACTTAAATGAATTACTAATTTATTGTGAAAAATTAATTGAGGACAAAATCTCCCGGACCTACATTGATAAACAAGTTTTAGTTAAATTTCCGCAACTTAAACAATTATCCAAAGACTTTAAAGAGATTGAAATTAAAGAAGATAAAAAAAATCTCGATACTGTATCAAAAATTTGGGAAGATATGTTTGAGAAGTCCATACAAAGAAGTTCAACTGTCTTATGCATCGGGGGAGGAGTATTATCCGATGCTATTGGATTTGCTTCAAGTACATATAAAAGAGGTACTGGTCTTGTAATAATCCCTACAACACTTTTATCAATGGTAGATGCTGCACACGGTGGAAAAAATGGAATTAATACTACACATGGAAAAAATCAAATTGGAACTTTTATGATGCCTGATCAGGTATTAATCTGCCCAGAGTTTCTAAGAGAACTACCAGAAAAACAAATTAAAAATGGGTTAATTGAGTTGATCAAAGCAGGATTCTTAAAGAGTCCTAAATTGGTTCAACAGGTTTATGAGACCGATATTTCGAAAGTTAATATCGAACTTATAAAAGCAGCTGTAGACATTAAAAATGAAATAATAAAAAATGACTTTAAAGAAAGTTCTGAGAGGATGTACTTAAACTTCGGTCATACTATTGGACATCTAATTGAGGTAGATTCCAAACATAGTATTCCCCACGGCGAAGCAGTTGGTATAGGAATTCTAAAAGCTCTAAAAATATCGGAAAAAATGTGTAATTTAGATAAAAATATTTCTGACCATTTTGAAAATTTTCTAAAAAAGTTAGACCTTAATGTAGATTATAAGTTTAGTAGTAATCCAGAACAGCTTAAAGAATTACTGTTTAATGATAAAAAATTTTCTAAGGATATTGTGAAGTACGTTCTTCTAGAGAATATTGGAAATCCAGTTTTAGTTGATTTCAACTTAAATGATTTACTCAACGAGGTGACCTATGCGTAAAATACTTGTGGTTAATGGTCCAAATATTAATATGTTAGGAATTAGAGAACTAGATAAGTATGGAAAAACTTCTTATCAAGAACTAAAGGACATCATACAAGATTATTCGATTGATAAATTTCATCTAGAAATCTATCAATCAAACGTTGAAGGGGAAATTGTATCAAAGCTTCATAAAGCAATAGAAGAGGATATCGATGGCCTAATAATTAACCCAGGAGCTTATACACATACCAGTATTGCAATTAGAGATGCGCTAGCGATACTTAAGATACCCTCAATTGAAGTACACATTAGTAATATAAAAAACAGAGAAGATTTTAGACAAGTAAACTTAATATCAGATTTTTGTGATTTGACTATCACTGGAAAAGGTATCGATGGCTATATCGAGGCAATCGATTATTTATATGAAAAATATTAATAAAATATATTATCAAGGCTCAAAAGGTTCTTATTCAGAGTCTGTTTTAAAGAGTTATTTTCCTAATAAGCAATACGTTGAATGTCAGACTTTCAGAGAGGTTGCTGCCCAGGCAGGTGAAGATAATTATGGTTTACTCCCTGTTGAAAATTCACTGGTAGGGACTGTTGTAGATTCTTACGAAAATTTAATTCAGAGTGAATTAAATGTGTACGGAGAGTTCAAGAAAAAAATTACACACGCACTCATTGGATTAAAAGACTCAAAAATTGAAAATATTGAAAAAGTTATTTCTCATCCACAAGCTCTTCAGCAATGTAGCAACTTTTTACAAGACATGAATGTACAACTTCAACCAGTGTTTGATACAGCTGGAAGCGTCTTAAGTTTATTAGATGAAGAATCTGAAAATATTGCTGGAATCGCAGGGGAGCATTTTGAAGGTGATAATCGTTTTAAAGTTCTAAAAAAAAGTATTTCAAACCATGTAGAAAACTATACTCGTTTCTTTCTTGTCGGAGATCAAGATCCTAACCTTGAGGTATCTAAAAATAAAAGATCCGCAATATTGATAGCAGATGACAAGCCTGGCTCATTACTCTCTGCTCTGAAAATATTTGAGGAGACTAATGTTAACTTAACAAAATTAGAATCTAGGCCAATCATTGGAAGTCCGTGGGAGTATAAATTTTATATTGATTACCAAAACTCTGTTGTTGATATTGATACTCAACTGAAAGATAAATTAGATTTGGTAACAAAAAAGTTTAAAATAATAGGTAGATACGGAACTATTGACCTTTAAATTTCCAGCTTGAACCTGTTTTACTATCTTCAATTGTTATATCAAGGTTATCGAGTAAATCCCGAATTTCATCAGATTCACTATATTTCTTTTCGATCCTAAATTTATTTCTCAGGTTAATAATTTCTAATATTGTTTTATCAAATAAAGTTGTAAAGTCATTATTATTTTTTATCTCTAAGTTGAGTTTTGCTATATCTTTTTTGAGAGAATTTACGTCAATATTATCTGAAGAGGTTTTTTTAGGTTGCAGCTCTTTTTTATTTGTTGCTTGAAGAATGCTTTGTAATTCTGAAAGTGAATATTCGTTGCCTGCTTCAAAAACTGTCTGACCATTACTTGTCTTAACTGTAACTGATCCAATTCCATCGACACTGAATATTTCTTTTTCACCATTGATAACAAGTGCAGTATGTTCATCAATTCCTAAAATATTTGTATACTCCTCATCAATTAGCATATTTAATCTATTTTTACCTATATAGCTACAGCTTGTATCGTGATTACCACCCTCTTTATTATTAAAATGAGGAACAACTGTACAACTTAACCCATAAAGCTCAAGTGTATTTAACCCTTCTTCCCAGAAAGGAGTCATGCCAACTTTGTATATTTCATAAACAGGGATTGTTTTCTCTCCCAAAGTAGAAGCAGCTGCACTTGAAAATACCGCGTTCTTTCCATTTTTTAGATGATTCGTAAGTACATTTGGGATCTCTGAATGTAACCAGGTTTTAGAGGCATAGCTAGGGCTGCCAGGACCAGAGAATATGAAATTTGAACTTTTGAGCTGTTCAAGCATTTCAAAATATTCAACCGAGTCAATATTATTAGTATTTCTTAAACTAGCTAATTTAATTTCTATCTGGACACTTTTTTTAAAAAAGAGTTGTAATTTATCAACGAGTACATCTGCATTTTCTTGAAATCCAAAAGGAGTATCTATTAAAAATGCATTTACCTGGTTATCTAACATTTCAACAAACTTCCTATGAACAGAAACAAGCGCAGGACTAGTTTCTCCTGAACCCATGATTGCAATGCTACCTTTAACTATTTCCATTTAAACTATTATAGGGATTTCTGGAATCTTCCATAAAATGTATAATTAAAGTATGTTAAAACTTATTATCAAGATTCTTGAAGTTTTTACTTTGGATTACATACCTAAGTTCCCAATTTCTATGAGAACACGCCTATTTTACATAATTTTGCCTCTCAGAAAATATAGAGATAAGATCCGTATGAGCAAACCAGTTAATCAGGTAACTTACCAAGAAAGAGTTGAATTCGCAAAAGTTTCTCGTGACGGTATAAATTATTCCGGGATTAAATTAAATGAATTTCATCCAGATATCGAGATAACAAAGATGGAAAATGCTAAATTCAATACTCACAAGCTAAGCCCTAAGAATCCTAAAACAGATGCATATGCAATATATTTTCATGGAGGAGGCTATTATTCTGGAAGTGTAATCTCTCATAAGAATCTGTTATCTCAAATTACAGCATCAATAAATATGGTTACTTATATATTTGAATATAGACTCTCTCCTGAAGCAGTATTTCCAAATGCGCATGATGATGCAAAAGAAATAGTTACGTTTCTAGATAATATTGAAGAAGGTAAAAATTCAATATGGATAGGTGAATCTGCTGGTGGCGGACTAGCAACTGGATTATGCGTCGACGACAAATTCCAACTTAGACCAAAAAAACTAGTACTTATGTCGCCATGGCTAGATTTATCTGATAAAAATAAAGATAGAAATTTTCTCAAAAATAAAGATATTTTAATTTTATTAGACGGGATGCACATGATGGGGGAGTATTATTCAGGAGATCACGATCCGTCAAATCCAATTCTCTCGCCTGTTTTTGCAGATATAAAATCATTTCCAGATGTTCTAATTCAAGTCTGCTCTAATGAGTTGCTTTATAATGATGCAGTTGAATTCTCCAAAAAATTAGAACTGATCAACAGTAAACATGAGCTACAAGTTTGGGATGATTTGTGGCATGCTTGGCAGTTCTTTCCTATTAAGGAAGCAGAAGAGGCAAGGGAAAAGATAACAAAATTTATTAATACAGAGTCTTACTCTTCATCTAAGTGATGCAAAGCAAACCCGTAGGGGAGCTCTAATCGATTTTCCTTCATTACCTTATTATTAGTAAGCAAATCTTTTGTTTTTCCATTTTCTGTTATTAATCCACTATTAACAACAATACTTTTTGGACAAATTTCTAAGGCCATCGGCAAATCGTGAGTAACAAGAACTATAGAGATTTCTAATGACAGTAATATATCAATTAATTCTCTTCTAGAAGAGGGGTCAAGATTAGAGCTGGGCTCATCAAGCACCAAAAGCTGGGGCTTAGATGCAAGGACACTAGCAATAGCGACTTTTCTTTTTTGTCCAAAGCTCAGATGATGTGGAGCTTTTTCCTGATAATCATTCATTCCAACCATTTTTAATGCTTCTTCAGCATTCTCTCTACTGGCCTCTTCTGAAAACCCAAAATTCTTTGGACCAAACATAACATCTTCTAAGACAGTAGGCATGAACAACTGATCGTCAGGATCTTGAAAAACAACGCCTACTGTTTTTCTAATTTCAGCTAAATTATCTTCAACAAACTCTAAATTATTCAATTTAATAGAACCATCCATTTCACCAAGGATGCCGTTTAAATGAAGTATTAGGGTAGTTTTTCCTGCACCATTTGGTCCAAGTATTCCGAGAGAGTCACCCTCTTCAAGGTCAAAGCTAATTTCATTAAGAGCTTTATAGCCGTCTGGATATTCGTAGGTTAAATTAGAGATTTCTAAATACTTACTCATAAGCTAATATCCAAGACTAAAACTAAGACTGATATTGTTGTGAGAAACATTAGATAATTTGATTTGGTATATTCTCTATCTTGTAATTCAATTACACCGGAAAAACCTCGTGAAATCATTGAAAGATAAACTCTTTCACCACGTTCGTAGCCTCTAATTAGCATAGCTCCTGAGGCATAGGCTATGGGAAGTAAAGTCTTAATGCCCTTTTCTATATAGCCTCGAGATTGCATTGAAATTTTTACTCTTTTAAATTCATCTATAAAAACATCAATGTATCTGATAGAAAAGGACATTATTGCGATTATTATTGAGGGCAATCTAAGCTTCTGAAGTCCATAAATTATTTCAATGTTAGTAGTTGTGGCAGTAAGAATAATTCCCATTGAAAGACCAGCTGTGGCTTTAAAGAGTATTGCAAACATCTCTAGTAGGCCAGTTTTATAGATATCGAAGGTAAAGATAGTTGTAACTACATCATTATTACCACTGCTTAAAAAGGGCAAAAATAGTGCAAATAAGATGAAGGGAATATCTAAAGTTAGTCTTTTGAGATAAGTCTTGATCGGAATTTTTGAATATCTAATAATAAGAAAAACTATGAGTGTATGGGACAGAATTTGAATGGGATTAATAATTTTTGAAAAAGCAATTGAAATGACAATCAACAATACAGAAAGAATTTTAAGTTGAGGACTTATGCTATGGAGTTGTGATTTACCATGAAGAGATAAATGATGAGAATGTGTTGTTTGCATAAGTTCATATTAATGCAAACAGTTTGCAAATAGAATAATTATTTACAGTTTCCGCAGGCTCCAGAATAAATAAAATTATTATGGATTTTTGTAAACTGTGTCTCTTGGATCAGCAGGCTATTAATTTTATTGTAGGTCTTAGAGCTAACATCTAAAATTTTATTACAATTTATACATATTATGTGCATAGTGTTCTCATTGTTTTTTAAAAAATAAATTCCCGAACCGTGCGCCTGATGAAGGTGTGCTATTAATCCTATTTCTCCCAATAGTTCTAAAGTTCTGTAAACAGTAGCAAGGTCTATATTTGAATTTTTTTTAATTACCTTCTGGTATATTTCGTCAACAGTAAAGTGTGCGTGTCCAGATTCTTCAAGAATTTTACATATAAGTTCTCTTGATTGTGTTACTCTATGACCTTTTTTCTTAATCTGACTTATCAATTCCATGTTCAAAGTATAATTTACTTGAACCAAAAAATTAATTTTATGAAAAATTCAATTATTAAAATACTAAACAGATATAGCTTAATTTATTTACCATTTGGATGGGTTGTTGGTCTGGCAGTCATTTTCATTGCTTATAAGCCTATTGCTATTTTATATTTTTTAAGCTTTGTAGTATTGGGTTCATTTTTTGGTCTCTATTTATTTACTTCAAATAGAGGTAAAGTTATAGATGATCATGACTTTGCAGCAAGTCCGTTCACAATTATTGAGTATTATTCCGATTATTGACTTGGATGTAGTGCTTCAAAATTCATAGTTAATGAATTCAAAAAAAACAAACCAGAAATCCCAATTGTCTCTGTCAATGCTTCAAAGAAGGATTACAACGAGATAGTTGAGAAGTATGGTTTAGAATTTACACCAACTTATGTTCTCGTTGATAATAATGCTGAAAAAATTTATAAAAGAGTCGGTAATTTCAAACTAGAAAAATTCACATCCCTTACAACATAATTAAGCTATTTTATCACCAACAGATGCATTTATTTCTGGTGACAATAGTTCAACTGTACGATCTTTAGAAATTGAACCCAATACCAAGCATTGACTCATTATTGGACCAATTTGTCTGTCACCAAGATTAATTATTGCGATACATTTTCTACCAAGGAGTGATTCTTTAGTGTAATTTGTCACTTGAGCACTAGTTTTCTTAATTCCAATTTCTTTTCCAAAATTTATTTTGATAATATAGGAAGGATTTTTCGCTTCAGGAAAGTCTAGAACATCAAGAATTTCACCAACTCGAATATCTAGTGAAGTAAAATTTTTTAAGTTATCCTGTCCCATAATTCAAAGTTAATTGCATAATTAAGGGATGTCAAAAATTCTATTACTTTCAGCTGGTACTTCAGAAAATTCTGGTAATAAAAAGGCAGCTCAGTATGCATTAGGATATTTAGAAGAAAAAAAAATTAAAACATATCTATTTGATAATCTATACAGCGAAATACCTTTCATATTAGAGGGGGGTATAGTCCAACCAGATAAAATTATTGAGATTAGAGATGCTCTAATTGAATGTGATCAAATAATAATTTTTAGTCCAGTTTTTAATGGTGGATATGCGTCTCATCTTAAAAATACACTAGATTGGCTCTCCCTTGCGTTTAATGATTATAAGTACAATGAACTTTTTCAAAATAAAAAAGCAGCAATTGTTTCTGCGGTACTCGGCAAAGGCGGAAATTCTTATGATGCTTATAGTTCACTTTCGAGCCAACTTGAGAATTATGGTTTAAACGTTTTTAAAGACTTTTATTTATTTTCCTCAGAAAATAACTTAGATAAAAAGCTTGAAGAAAGCACTCAGCATCCAGAATTTAATACTTTCTTAGATGAGTACTTAGGAAGTTAAGTTCTCACTTACTTTTAAATAAATCAAATTAGTAAGTTCGTCAATATCATAATCTTCTATATTTGTAATTGGATCTAATATTTGGACATGAATTTTTCCAGATTTAAACCAAACTGATCCTTTGATCATTAAGTTGTGTGAATTGTGTGTTACAACAGGAATAATTGGTAAATCAAACTGTTTAGCGACATGTGCTGCCCCTTTTTTAAAAGGGAGCAAGTCTTTTTGATTACTTCTTGTGCCTTCAGGAAAGATCATTATGGAGTTTTTATTGTCAATAACCCTTTGAATTGACTCATTAATTTTTGGAAGATTCATTTGAGCATTTTTTCTGTCTATTCTAGGTAGGCCAAGAACTTTAAGAGCACGACTTAATATAGGTATTCTAAAAAGCTCAGTCTTAGTAAGAAATCTAATTGAAACAGGTAAGGCGGTGATGTGAGTAAATATATCAAGAGTAGAAGGATGATTAGATATAACAACATAGCTCTGAGATGCGTCTATTTTTTCGGCACCGGTAACTTTTAAATCAATCCCTGCAGCTATTAATCCCGATAAACCAAAAATGTTATATAGTTTTGTACCCAGTATTTTACCGTTAGGTAAAAAGGAAGCGAAGATAATTACTAATAAAAGTATTACAAAAAAGGTTATATATAAAGGAAATAACATAAATGTCCGGAGCATGTCTTTAGGAGTTATTTGAAGACTCATAAAGCTATCTTATACATATTTTTTAATTTTCTATTAATAAGTAATTATAACAATTTACCTAAGGTCAAAATAAGGAATGACTAATTGGACAACTGGTCCAATTGATATGGCTATTACAACTGAAGATAAACCAACAGTTCCACCAAGTAACCAACCCAGAGTTAGTGCAGTGACTTCTATTACGTTCCTAGCCATTCCAATTTTTAATCCCTTGCTTTCGAGACCCACCATTACGCCGTCTCTTGGTCCAGAACCCATGTCTGCTCCAACATATATTGCAGTTCCAGAGCCTATACATAGTATTCCTATAAAGACAAATATCCACTTAAGGACTAAAGTTTCAGCATTAAGATCTAAACTAATTACTAAATCTGCAACAGTCCCTATCCAGAAAATATCAACAAGTGTTGCAATTCCAGGTTTTTGTTTAAGTGGTATCCATAAAAGTGTTACAAAAATGCCTGTAGCTATGATTGCATTCCCAAAGGTGAGGTTTGTATTGAGGGAGATACCTTCGTGAAACACTCCCCATGGCCCTAGCCCCAATTTTGATGAAAAATTTAATGCAACGCCGGTACCGATTAAAGTTGTGCCTACTAATACTTGTATTACTTTTCTTGAGGTTAAAGCCATATTCAAATCTAGCATTTTATGTCTTTAAAGAATCAGTACTACAATAAAAATATGAAAAAATTATTAATCTTAATTCTATTCTTCTCATTCTGTTCATCTCAAGATACAGTATCAGATGAGGAGTCATCTGTTGAAACTACAATTTTAGAGATTCAAGAAACTGATGATACATCCACAACAACAAGTATTGAGGTTACTCAACTGGAATCTTTTGATGGAGCTATATACACAGTGAATAAAGAATTAAGTACAGTTAGCTACCTTGCGCCTAAACAATTTCTCAATGCAAATTTAGAGATAGTAGAGGGGATAACTAATGAAGTTTCTGGAGATTTCGAATTAACCCTAGGAGAGTGTGATTTAGCTGATTCTTGTTTACAGGTTAGAAACTTATCCATAACTGCCGATTTATCGACATTAAAAAGTAGTAGCAGTATAAGAGATAGTGCCATCAAGACTAAATGGCTAGAGTCAAAGATATTCCCAAATGCGGTTTACAGTGTTGATGAAATTGTATTACCAAATAATAATTTTGACTCCAAAATAGACGAGACAATAGTTGGCGTTCTCAGTATCAGAAATATTGAGATAAACGTACCTTTTTCAATAACAGCTTTTATGGAGGATGATAAGGTTTATGTTTCAGGCGTAACTGAAATTGATACAACCTGGTTTGGCTTTGATGCACCTACAAAATTTAACGCATGGGAAGTTTTAAACCCTATAGGTATAAAGATATCGATAGTAGCTGAAAAATAAGAATTGAAATCACACCTCGTATATGAAGATTTAAAACTTCCTTACAAAATACACGAGGAGCCTTATGCAGCTGTCTCGATTTTAGTGTACAAAGAAAAAGAAGTTCTTTTTATTAAAAGATCAAATGATATGCCAACCCATAAAGGCCATATTGCTTTTCCTGGAGGAAAAAAAGAACAAAGAGATTTAAATATTGTAGAAACTGCTGTGAGGGAAGCATCCGAAGAGCTATTAATTTTAAAAAATGATGTTGAACCCTTTGGTGTCCTAGAACCAGTCGACACAATAGAATTTAAATACAATGTTTTTCCTATTTTATGTAGGTTGCATAAAAAACCAGAATCCTTCAACAAGTCAGAAGTACAGGAAATTTTTTTCGTTTCTATTGATGAATTAAGTAATCAACAAAACTGGAGGTTTAGAGGAATTTATCCAAATGATTGGATATTTAAAATCCATAATGAGACTCTATGGGGTGCAACAGCAAAAATGACACGGGAGTTACTTGGCTTGGCGTGAATTGGTGAGTTCATCTTTTACAGCTAGATAAAGAGAGATAAATATCATTGTCAAAGTGACAAAAAATATATTACTTATAACTTCGTCTAGAAAAATGTACCCAACTATTATTCCAACAATTGGAACAACATAATCAACAAGAGTTGTAAACGTAGCGGAAAGTCTTTTGATGGTGTAAAAAAATAACGAGTAGTTGAAAATATCTATAAAAACTAAACCAAGAAGCTTCAAAATCTCTAGCTGGGTTAAAAGTACCACTCTTCCACCAAGGAAATTGAATAATACTATTGAGATAAGGGTTGCAGCAATCCACTGTGTTAAGAGGTAAGTTTTTGCTGGAATAATTTGTGAATCTTTTTTATTTGTAATATTACTTATTGCTAGACCCTGAACCCCAAGTAAGGCCAACAATCCACCAATTAAAAGACTACCTTCCTCCGACAGTCCTGTTACCCCAGATAAAAATAATGCAATTAACCCTAGTAAACCTATTGCAACAGATGAAACTTTTAATTTAGTAATTTTTTCTTCCTTGTAAAAAAAATATACCCAAAATACTGTAAACATAGGAATTGTTGAAATAAATATACTTTGTAATCCAGACGAGATATTTTTTAAAGCATATATAAAAGTCCATCCTGGAATAAAAATCGCAAGAAAGCCGGTCCAACTACCTCTTAATAGGTAATTAAAATTTATTTCAGATTTAAATTCCCTAAAGCAGTAGAAAAAAAGAATCAGTGTAACAATTGTGATACGAGATGTGACAATATAAATTTCTTCCACACCATCAATAAGTAGACTTCTATTAAGTAAACCGTGAAAACCAAATAGTGAGCCAATTAATATAATATTCCTTAATCCTGAGTATGGAGACATTGTATATTCAGGTTTCATAAGCTACTCCAAATTGATTTAAGACATTAGAATAGCACATATGAAAACTGTTTTTTCTGGCATACAGCCAACAGGAAAAGTTCACTTAGGAAACTTTTTGGGCGCAATAAAAAATTGGGTCCATCTATCAAATGAAGAAAATAAAAACTTTTTTTGTGTTGTAGATCTTCATTCCATTACAACACACCCAGATCCCAAGGAATTGAAATCCAATATTGAACAGACTCTTAAGTTGCTAATTGCTGCCGGTATAAATTTAGATAATTCAATTATTTATGCACAAAGTAGTGTCCCTCAACATGCATATTTATCATGGATACTCTCAAGTTTTTGTCAAGTTGGAGAACTTCAAAGAATGACACAATACAAAGAAAAAGCTGACAGTCTTGGGAGTCATGCTGGGATTTTTACATATCCTGTGCTTATGGCATCTGATATATTAATTCATAAAGCTAATGAAGTACCCGTAGGAGATGATCAAACGCAACACTTGGAGTTAACTAGAAATATCGCTGAAAGGTTTAATAATAAATATGGAGTAGTTTTTCCTTTACCTGAAAAATCTTCTGGAAAATCTGGGGCTAGGTTAATGTCATTGAAACATCCTGATAGTAAAATGTCTAAAAGTTCAGATGATATCAATGGCACAATTTATTTTGATGATGATAAGGATACAATAATGAAAAAATTTAAATCATCGGTTACAGATTCAGACGATATTATTCAATATAATTTAAGTGAAAAAAAAGGGATAAGCAATCTCATAGACATATATGCTTCTATAAATGGGCTGTCTCATAAGGAAGTCGAAAAAACATTTACAGATTCCCGGTATGGAGAATTTAAAATGGCAGTTGGTGAATGTGTCGCAGAATACTTAAACCCAATTAATCTTAAATTTACAGAACTTGAAAAAGAAAATATTTCGGAAATAGTCGAAATCAATCTTCAAGAGGCCCAAACTTCTGCAGAAGTAACGATAAAAGAAGTAAATAATATTCTAGGTCTCTGAAATCATGGTTAATAATCTACCTATTCCAGAAGAGTGGAAGAGTCTAGTTAACGAAAAGCAAAAAGAAGCAATTGAATATACAGATGGACCGTTACTTATAGTTGCTGGAGCGGGATCGGGTAAAACAAGGGTATTAACCTATAGGTACGCGCACTTAGTCATGAACTGTTCAATAAACTACTCAAATATATTAGCAATTACTTTCACTAACAAAGCAGCAAACGAAATGAAGGAAAGAATTAGTAAGCTCTTGGGTTTGGATGTTTCACCTAAATGGATTTCAACATTTCATAGTTCTTGTGTAAAAATTTTACGCACACATGGCCAGTTAATTGGATATAAAAATAATTTTACAATTTATGATCAATCAGATTCCTCAAAACTGATAAGGAATTGTATGAGAGAAAATAATGTGGATCTTAAACAATATTCACCTAGAAGATTTCAAGCTGCTATTTCTGGATTAAAAAATATGAGAACTAGTCCAGGGGAAGCAATTGAATTTGCTGAAACTTTTTTTGATGTAAAAGTTGCTGAAATTTATACTTCTTATGAAAAGAAACTAATGTTAGCCAATTCAATGGATTTTGATGATTTGCTAATTAAAACAGTAGATTTACTTGAAACAAATGAAGAAGCATTAAAATTTTGGTCATCGAAGTTCCAATATATTATGGTCGATGAATATCAAGATACAAACCTGGTGCAGTATAAGTTAATAGAACTTTTATCTTCTAGGCATAAAAATTTGTGTGTAGTGGGGGATTCAGATCAAAGCATATATGCATTTAGAGGTGCAGATATAAGAAACATACAAGAATTTGAAAAAGATTTCCAAAATGCAAAAATTATTACCTTAGATAAAAACTACCGATCTTCTCAAAATATTTTAGATATTGCAAATGCAGTAATTTCAAACAATCCAAGAACACAGGATAAAAAGTTATGGACTGACAATTCAAGCGGAATGGATGTAAATGTAGCAGAATTCAGCTCCGAAAGAGATGAGGCAAAATGGATTACCTCTGAAATACAGGAGATTTTAAAAAAGGACAAAAAAATGGAAATTGCTATTTTTTATAGAACAAATAATCAATCAAGAATATTTGAAGAAGAGTTAAGACGTAATAGCATTAATTATAAAATTGTTGGAAATGTGAGATTTTATGATAGAAAAGAAATAAAAGATATACTTTCGTATCTAAATTATTTAGTAAATCCTGATGACACTGTTTCCTTTGAAAGGGTCCTCAATGTTCCAAAAAGAGGGATAGGGGAATCCACTTTACAAAAATTAAGAGATTTCTCTAGTTCAAAGGACTTATCAGTTTCGAATGCACTAGATGATTTTGAAAGTTTAGATTTCTTGTCAGCACGAATTCTTAATAAGCTTAAAGAATTCAAAGACCTAATAATAGATTTAAAAGGCCACGCAATAAAAGGTCCATCAGAAGCAATTATCAAAACCTTAGAGCTAACAGGATACAAAAATCAGCTAATTAAAGATGGCACACTTGAATCCCAAATGAGAATTGAAAATCTTGATGAACTAATTAACTCAGCTTTCGAATTTGAAAACCTTTACGAAGAAGATGTTGACGATCCTTATATAGTTCTTAGAGATTATTTAGAATCTCTAGCTTTGTTCACAAACACTGACAGTATAGAAGATGAAGATAATGTATTGTTGATGACCTTACATAACGCAAAAGGTCTTGAATTTCCATATGTTTTTATGACTGGTATGGAAGAAAATATTTTTCCTAGTCAAAAATCAGAAAGTGAATTTGAAGTACAAGAGGAAAGAAGACTATGTTATGTGGGAATGACCCGTGCTGAGCAAAAACTTTATTTAACCTACTCTCAAACAAGAACGCTATGGGGAGGTACTACGTATAATTTAAAAAGTCGATTTTTAGATGAATCAGAAAACTTTTTTAAAGAAATCAAAGTTAAAGATTTTAGTACCACTTCAGCTACCTCACCTGGGATTGGAAAAGTAGGAAATACTGTCACACATGAAAAATATGGAAAAGGATTAATTGAAGAAATTTCAGGCAATGAAATTACTATCAATTTTGGTGGTGAATGGGGTGTTAAATATCTAGATATAGAGTGGGCCCCGTTAAAATTTGATTGAAATTCTTACCATGCATAAATTAATGAACTATATATAATTTGTAAGTTAAATTATGGATTTATTTGAATATCAAGGAAAATCACTTTATGCAAACTATGATATTGCACATCCAAATTCTTTTCTTGTAAATAAAATTGAAGATTTAGAACATGGTTTCAATTTAAATTACCCTGTTGTTGTTAAAGCCCAAGTCCAAGTTGGGGGTAGGGGGAAAGCTGGTGGTATCAAATTAGCCACTAATAATGATGAACTCATTACGCACACTAATGAAATTCTTGGAATGGACATCAAAGGCCACACTGTTGAAAAAATCTTGATTGAGGAGGCTTCTGATATAAAAGAGGAGTATTACTTATCATTTACTCTTGATAGGTCAGAAAAAAAATATTTAATGATGTTAAGCGCAAAGGGTGGAATGGATATTGAGGCTGTTGCTGAAGAAAATCCAGACGATCTAACAATGATTCACATAGATCCCTCTAAAGAATTAGATGAAGCCGTGTTAATTGAGGCAATAACTAACTCCAAGTTAAATCTAGATTATGAATCTGATTTAGTGGCAATAATAACTAGATTATTTAAACTATTTATTTCTGGTGATTGTGACTTAGTAGAGGTAAATCCATTAGCAATAACTAGTAGCGGGGTAATGGCGTTAGATTCTAAAGTTTCATTGGATATGAATGCAAAATATAGGCACGAAGACTTTGATCAAATTGAAAAAGATATACCAATTCCTCCTTCAGAAAAGTCTGCTAAAGAAAAGGGCTTAAATTTTATTAAACTTGATGGCTCAGTAGGCATCATTGGCAATGGGGCAGGACTTGTTATGTCAACTCTTGATGTTGTAGCTGAATATGGTGGTAGTGCTGCTAATTTCCTAGACATAGGAGGTGGGGCAAAAGCAGAAACTGTGAGTGCTGCGCTTGAAGTTCTTGAAACAGATGACTCAGTATCCAGTGTTTTTATAAATATATTTGGGGGAATAACAAGATGTGATCTTGTTGCGCAAGGAATTGTTGAAGCAACTAAAGGAAAAGATCTTAAATGGCCAATAGTGATTCGACTTGATGGAACAAATGCTACAGAGGGATTAAAGATTCTCAGAGATAACCCTAATGAAAAAATAATTATTACTGAAACTATGAATGAAGCAGCTGAGTTATCCGTGAAAGGAAATAGATAATGGCAATACTCATAGATGAAAATTCAAAGGTGGTTGTTCAAGGAATAACTGGAAGAGAGGGTCAATTCCATGCTCTCAGAAATAGAGATTATGGAACAAAGATAGTCGCAGGAACACGTCCTGGCAAAGGTGGAGAGCAAGTAGAGTCAATCCCTATATTTAATACAGTACAAGAAGCAATTGACGAAACAGGGGCAAATGTTGCTCTAACTTTCGTACCACCTGCTTTTGCAAAAGATGCTGTTCTTGAAGCTGCTTATGCAGACTGTCAGTTAATTGTTTGTATAACGGAAGGAATTCCTGCCAAAGATGAAGCTGAAATGTACAATCTAATTAAAAACAACACTAAATCTAAATTGCTTGGACCTAATTGTCCTGGTTTAATTTCTCCTGGAAAATCAAACGTTGGTATTATGCCTCATGAAATTACACTTCCTGGAAACGTAGGAGTTGTATCTAGGTCAGGAACACTAACTTATCAAGCTGTACATGAATTAACTCAATTAAATATCGGCCAATCAACATGTATTGGAATTGGTGGAGATCCAGTTCCAGGAATGTCATTTATAGATATTCTTAAAGAATATCAAGAAGATGAAGAAACAAATGCCATAGTAATGATTGGTGAAATAGGAGGAACTGCTGAAGAGGAAGCGGCTGAGTATATTAAAAATAATATAACTAAGCCAGTAGTTTCATACATTGCAGGTGTAACAGCCCCTCCAGGTAAAAAAATGGGTCATGCGGGAGCAATTGTTTCTGGTAATAAAGGTACGGCAAAAGCCAAAATGGAAGCTTTAGAGGAAGCAGGAGTATTAGTTGTTAGCAATCCAACAAAGATTGGAAAAGCGGTAAAGGAAGTAATCTAATGGTTGAAAATTTGAATAGAAGCGAATTAAATATTGCAATTAATAAAACTAGAGAGTCTTTTGATACAGATAATCCAACGGTTCCATTTATAGAAGGTGATGGTATTGGAATAGATATATGGCCAGCATCACAATCAGTTTTTGATGCAGTTGTAGAAAAAGCTTACAACGGTGAAAGAAAAATTAACTGGGTTGAAGTTTTAGCTGGGCAAAAAGCTTACGATACTGTATCAGAATGGTTACCTAAAAAGACATTAGATACTTTTGATGAACATGGAGTGGGAATAAAAGGTCCTTTAACAACTCCAGTTGGAGAAGGTATAAGATCAATAAATGTTGCAATAAGACAAGAACTGGACCTTTATGTATGCTTAAGGCCAATAAAGTACTTTAAGGGAATTGAAACACCAACGAAAAGTCCTCAAGACGTAGATATTGTGCTCTTCAGAGAAAATACAGAAGATGTTTACTCAGGTAAAGAATTAGAAGAGGGTAGTGATGAAGTTTTAAAATTAAATAGCTTTCTTGAAGATGAATTTGGTTGGAAAATTCGAAAAGATAGCGGAATAGGCATAAAGCCAATCTCCAACACTGGATCAGAAAGACTTATAAGAGCTGCTATCAATTTTGCTGCAGAAAATGGAAAGAAAAATCTAGCTATTGTTCATAAAGGCAACATTATGAAATTTACAGAGGGAGCTTTCAGAAAATGGGGCTATGAGTTAATAGAGCGAGAATTTTCAGATGTTGCTGTTTCGTGGGAGGATTCAAATGGTAATCCAGGTGATAAAATATTGGTGCAAGATGTTATAGCTGATGCTTTCTTACAGCAGATATTGATTAAACCCCAAGAATTTGACGTTATTGCAACTACCAACTTAAACGGAGACTATGCTTCCGATGCATTAGCAGCACAAATAGGGGGAATAGGTATAAGTCCAGGTGGGAATATTAATTATGAAAATGGGAAAGCAGTTTTTGAGGCAACACATGGTACAGCTCCAAAATATGCTGGAATGAATAAAGCAAATCCTGGCTCATTGATTCTATCAGGTGAAATGATGTTCAGGTATATGGGATGGAATGAAGCTGCAGACTTAATAATTACTAGCATGGAAAAGTCAATTCTTGAAGGAAATGTTACTTATGATCTTGCAAGAGGAAGAGAAGATGCAACTATTCTATCAACCTCTGAATTTGCAGATTCTCTTGTCCGAAACATACAATAAGATTATTGAAAGGAAGTTGTGAAAAAAGTTACAGTAGTTGGCGCAGGTAAATATGGCTCGATGACCGCTTTACGGGTTGCAGAATACAATTTAGCAAGCGAAGTTGTAATGACAGATATAGTGGAGGGCTTACCCCAGGGGCTTGCTTTAGACATAAATCAGTCAAGATTCGTTGAAAAATTTGATACAAAAGTTTCTGGTACCAATGATTATAAAGAAACAGCTGAAAGTGATGTAGTTGTTATCACTGCAGGTTTGCCTCGAAAACCGGGCATGTCACGTATGGACTTACTAGAAGTAAATGCTGGAATTGTTACTGATGTTACTAAACAAATATTAGAGCATTCCGAAGATCCAATAATAATTGTAGTTACAAATCCTTTAGATCAGATGACAACTCTAACTGCTGAAGTTTCAAAACTCTCCAAAGGCAGAGTTATAGGTCAAGCGGGTATTCTTGACTCTTCTAGGTTTGCATACTTCATATCTGAAAAACTAAATGTTAAGATGAGTGACGTTTATGCTCTAACACTAGGTAGCCATGGTGAGACAATGGTCCCAGTACCGTCTCTTTGCACAGTTAGTGGTGAGCCACTAGTTGATATTTTATCTGAAAAAGATATTGATGAACTTGTGAAAAAAACTTCGGAAGGTGGAGCTGAAATAGTTGGGCTTCTCAAAACAGGAAGTGCTTATTTTGCTCCAGCATCCTCTGCAGCAACTATGGTAAAGTCAATAATCTCTGATTCAAATGAAGTTTTTCCAGTATGTGCATGGCTTGAAGGGGAGTATGGAATAAATGATGTTTATCTTGGAGTCCCTGCAAAACTTGGTAAAGGTGGAGTCACTGAAGTTGTAGAATATGACTTAACCACAACTGAGCTAGATGCATTAAGAGAAGCTTCAAAAGCGGTAAAAGACAAGGTTTCCGAGCTTAATAGCATAAATAGTCAATAAAATCAGCCTTTTAATAAAAAAAGCCATTAATTATTGAATAATAAGATAATTTATTTAAAAAAACTATAATTAGCATATAGTAAAACGCAATAAGAAAGGCAAAACAGCTATGAATAAAGATCAATTAGCAAGCGTTGTAGCAGCAGAAGTAGGGTTGTCACAAACTGACGCTAAAGCAGCTGTTGAAGCAGTGTTTGGCGGAATAACAAACGGAATGAAAAATGGCGACAAAGTAAGTATTGCTGGTTTCGGACAGTTTGAATCAAGATACAGGGCTGCAAGACAAGGGAGAAATCCTGCGACAGGTGAAACAATCCAAATAGCTGCTAAAAATGCACCAGCATTTAAAGCTGCAAAAGGATTAAAAGATAGTCTAAACTAAGACATCTTAAAACCTTATTGAAAAGACGGCTTAGCCGTCTTTTCTTTTTTATTTAAGTAAATCTAAGTTACCCTTAATTTTAATTTTTTCATCGAACATTAAGTCTTCTGGATGCTTTACATTATCCCTAAGCTCAAAGAAAGTTGATTCTTCCATCTTTATTGTTAAGTTTTCCACATTGTTTTCTGAATTTGTGTTCTCTTCGAGAGTCCCTAAATTTATATTCCAAACATTATCTTGAGACGTTATTTGTAGATATATCTTGTTTAGATTCTCTTTTTTATTAATGTTTAAATTTTGTGTAATAATTTCGAGATAGTTTATTATTTCTTTGTTCAATTATTTAGTAGAGTTTCTCTTTTAACATCTTCAATTGCTTTTGTTACTTGTATGCCCCTTGGACATGCACTTGTACAGTTAAAAGCAGTACGGCATCTAAATGCTCCGTTAACATCTTTCATGATTTCTAGTCTTTGCTTAGATCCCTGGTCTCGTGAGTCCATTACGAATCTATGAGCATTAACAATTGCTGCTGGACCAATGTATGAGTCAGCAGTCCAAAAGACAGGACAGCTTGTAGTACAAGCAGCACAGAGAATGCATTTTGTTGTATCTTCAAATTTATCTCTATCTTCAGGTGATTGAAGTCTTTCTCTATCTCCTGGTTCATCATCATTGATTAAAAATGGCATAACCTTTTTGTAACTATCAAAAAATGGTTCCATATCTACTATTAAATCTTTTAATACGGGTAAGCCCCTTATTGGTTCGATTTTGATCGGATTGCTTACTTCCTTTACTAATACTTGGCAGGCAAGCATGTTTTCACCATTTACTACCATTGCATCCGAACCACATACGCCATGAGCACAAGACTTTCTGAATGAGAGCGATCCATCTTCAAACCATTTTATTTTGTGGAGTAAATCAAGGATTCTTTCCTCTGGTTCAGCATCAACTTTGTAATATTCCCAATGTCCCTTTTTATCATTCTCGGGGTCATATCTTAATATTTTTAAATCAATTTCCATTAGTATTTTCTTTCCATTGGTTCATACTTTCCAAGTTCAACATCTTTATATTCTAGTTTTACAGAATCACCATTTTTAAATGCAAACGAGTGTTTCATAAACTTTGTGTCATCTCTATCTGGGTAATCTTCTCGTGAGTGAGCTCCTCTTGATTCTTTTCTTGCTAAAGCACTAGCTACAGTTGTATCGGCCATATCTAGTAAGTAATCAAGCTCAATTGCTTCAAGGAGTTCACTGTTGAATACCTTGCTCTTGTCTGAAATAGTAACATTTTTGTATCTTTCTCTTAAGTCAGAGAGAATTTCTGTTTGATTGTCTAAAGTCTCTTTAGATCTGAAAATTTTAGCATTTTCTTCCATTGAATCTTGTAGTTCTGATCGGATTTTAGCCACTGAAAATTCTGTAGTATGTTCTTTTTCCATAAACCCAGAAATTTTGTTTGATAAATCATCTGCAGCTGATTCATTAAGAGGGGAGGCCTTAGTACTAGATACGTAATCAACCATACTTTGTCCAGCTCTTTTTCCAAAAACAACAATATCTAATAAAGAGTTAGTCCCTAAACGATTTGCTCCATGAACACTAACACAGGCAGCTTCACCTGCTGCATAGACTCCCTCAATGACGCCTCCTTTATGATCACTAAGAACTCTACCATTAACATCAGTAGGGATACCTCCCATTGCATAGTGAGCTGTTGGTTGAACTGGAATAGGGTCATTTATTGGTTCTATCTTTACATACGTTCTAACAAAGTCTGTTATATCAGGAAGTTTTTTCATAATAGCTTCCTCACCTAAGTGGGTTAAGTCGAGGAATACATAGTCACTATTAGGACCTGCACCGTTGCCTGCACTTATCTCAGTTGCTATTGCTCTTGAAACCATATCTCTTGGTGCTAAATCTTTAATAGAAGGTGCATATCTTTCCATAAATCTTTCACCATCCTTGTTTCGAAGAATGCCTCCTTCACCTCTAGCAGCTTCAGATAGGAGTATTCCAAGTCTGTAGATTCCTGTCGGGTGAAATTGATAAAATTCCATATCTTCAAGAGGAATACCTTTCTGATACAGCATGCCAGGTCCATCTCCAGTGAGAGAGTGTGCATTTGAGCTGACTTTGAAAATCTTACCAAATCCACCGGTTGCAAATGTTACTGCTCTTGCTTCAAAAACGTGTAGATCACCAGTTGCGATTTCATATGCTACTACACCTTTACAAACACCGTCTTCAATTTTTATATCTAAAACTTGAAATTCATCAAAAAACTCGACACCCATAGATACGCATTTCTGATACAAAGTTTGGAGGATCATATGTCCTGTTCTGTCAGCTGCATAACATGCCCTAAAAGCAGGTGCAGCACCTTCTTTCACTGTATGACCACCAAATCTTCTTTGAGCAATCTTTCCGCTTTCTAATCTACTGAATGGGAGTCCCCAATGTTCTAATTCAACCACTGCATCAATAGCTTCTTTACATAAAATATCTACAGCTGGTTGGTCTGCTAAATAATCAGAACCCTTTACTGTATCAAAAGCATGCCAATTCCAATTATCTTCTTCTACATTTGCTAAGGCTGCACTCATTCCACCTTGAGCTGCACCAGTATGAGATCTTGTAGGGTAGAGTTTGGTGATTACTGCAAGTTTCATTGTAGGTGCCGCTTCAATAGCAGCCCTAAGACCCGCTCCACCAGCTCCAACAATTATTCCATCAAAGGAATGTTTAACTATCTTCATAATTTACTCACAAAAGCCACAATAACATAAGTTCCTAAAATAAAGAAAACAGTGCTTGTCACATAAAGTGCTGATAATGAGAGTTTCCTGACAGTTTGATCCGATATATTGTCATGAAGGACTACCCTGAGTCCATTTGTACCATGAAGAAGACTTAAGGCTAAAAGTAACCAGTCAAAAGCTCGCCAATAAGGTGTATCCCATCTTGCAGCAACAAATTCATAATCAAGGTTAAGAGTATCATTGAATACATGCATAATGAACATATGTCCAACTGCCAGAAGTACAAGTAGTAGTCCACTGACTCTCATAAAAAACCATGCGTACAACTCGAAACTAGATCCTGCTAGAGGTGGCTGCCTTCGGCCCCAGTCTGTCCTTTGAGTTTTCATATCCCTACTTCCAATCCGGAATAGGTCTTACAATACAATCAGTGACGGTGGTTCCTGGTGAACTTTTCTCTAAACATAAATCAAAATATGAATCTACCATTTTGTATGTAGAGGGAACAAAAACACCGATAAAAATTACTAAAGATATTACATTAAGCTGTTTTTGATAATCAGAACCTTTTCTCCATAGATCTACTGTAATTATTCTAAGACCATTTATCGCATGTGCTAACACTGCTCCAAATAAGCCTATTTCAGCCACTCTAAAATAAAAATTCTTGTATATTGCTTCAGCACCCTCATAAACCTCAGGTCCTAAAAGAATTAAAGCTGTTGATATGATATGCAGTAAAAGATATCCAAATAAAGCTACACCAGTAACTCTATGAAATATGTAGAGCCACATGCTTGTCTTACCTTTGTAAATTCCTCCTGAGGAAACTAATTTTTGATTAGGCATTATATTATTATCCTACATTTCTCAAATTACCTTAAATTAAATGAAGAATTAGCCTCTTGACAATTGTCCTAAAACTATATAGATTACACACATGTAATTTAGTTTTCTATATAAGGAGCAAGGGTGGAAAATTCAAAAATGGAAGATCTAATTGGAGGAATGCCTTCATGGACTGAGGAAGCAAACTGTAAGGGTGCAGACGCCGATATATTTTTCCCCGAGAGAGGTGCTTCAACAAGAAAAGCCAAGTCTATTTGTAGAGCCTGCAACGTCCAGGAAGATTGCCTAGAATTTGCCATAGAGCAATCTGAAAAGTTTGGTATATGGGGCGGACTCTCTGAAAGAGAACGTAGACGTATCAAAAGACAGAGAGTACAAAGTTTTGATATTAGAGAAGTTAGTTAAAAGCCAAAACTTTCTTTATATTCACTAAAGTCTCTCTCAACACCAATTTCATCACTTTTGATTATTTCAGTGATTACATTATTTTCATCAGTTATGTAAGAGTACCTTAAAGAAATACCAGCTTTTTCATGGAAGCAACCAAATTTTTGTGACACTGCTCCATGAGGCCAAAAATCTGCAAGTATTGGAAACTCAATACCATAATGTGCAGCCCATGCACTATTTGTTGGACTCGCACCTACTGTGATTAAAACCGTATCAGTTCCATTTTCTTCTAAAGATGCTTTATTATCTCTGAGTTCACACATTTCTTTGTCACAGACACTGCTGAATGGAAAGGGAAGGAAAACAAACATTGTTTTCTTACCTAAAAAATCTTTATCTTCATAGGCATTTTTATCGTAATTGTATAATTTAAATTCAGGTATAGTATCTCCAACTTGTAAGCTCATTTGTTTCTCCTTTTTTCTACACTTTAGTAACTTTTTTTAAATAGGCGGTAAAGAAGTTCTTGCAGCCCAAGAGATTGGGTCTTCAATCTCACTCTTGCTTGGTATCAAGTCTTTATCCAAAAGCATGTCATCAATTGAGTATTGACTATTAGACGATACTAGGAAATCAAAGAAAAGTGATGTTGATTCGTCTAGCTCATCTATACTTTTTTCAATTTCACCAAGTGGACTCTCACCAAATGTAAAACTCAGATCCATCAGAAGGTCATATGTTGTATTGTCTTGAATTAAATTTAAACTTTTAGCTTTTGATTTTATGACACCCCTATAAAAACTAAGTGGTGCAATAATCTCTTCAATTATTTTTGAAGAGTCAAATCCTTCAAGTCCTGAGAAATTTTGTAACATATCCTCAGGATTAGCCATCTTTGATGGATCTAGATCTAAGTCTTTAAATCCTTCCATCATCTCTTTACTTGCTTTTTCAAGATTCTCAATTATTTTTTCAAAAGGGGAGGTATATTTACCAAGACTTAATGCGACAACTTCCAAGGTTAGCAGTGATAGAGCAAGTTCATTTATATCGGTTTCAAATTGTTCTATTCGTTCAAAATATTTATTTTTATTAATAGCGAGAATGTCTGATTGTGGAAGAATAATTCCAAACTGGCTAAGTCCCCACATATTCTTACTGATCATTCCAGCCAAGTTACCTAGTTGCATACCAATTATGGAAGATTGGATGTTTCCTATTTGTAGTCCTCCAGGAAGGTCACCAATACTAAATTTTGAAAAGTCAAAATGTTGTATTGAGTTCAAGAACCATTCACCATAAAGACTTGGCTCAAGTATTTGAATACTTGTTTGCTCTGAATCAAAATTACCTACATTATGAATATTTAACTCTAAGAACCTAAAGATTTCATTCAAATCTAGTTGATCATTAGAGAGTTTAAGAATATCTTCCGCACTATCTTTGTTTAAATGTTTGTTAATTTGTTTTGAAAGTTCCCAATTCACATCTGAGTCATTGTTATTAAACAGATTAAAGAATTGAGAGAAAATATCCTCAGACATTAGACATCAGATGGTCTTAGGTCTAATAAGAATTCCAAAGTTATGGTTTGGCCATTTCTAATTATTTCAATAGAAATTTCATCTCCAGCTTTTTTACCTCTCAAAAAACTTATCAATCCATCTAAGGTTTTAATATTTTTTCCATTAACTTTTTTAATAATATCACCAGGTAATGCCCCAGCTTTACCAATTGCATATATATCGTTAGCTGGTCCGTACAATTCCTGGATTTCGACTCCTGAGAAAATTCTTGCTCCATCTTCGGCTACTTCAAAGTGTTGGGCGCCTAAAATTCCAAGGAATGAATGATAAACTTTTCCATCATCAATTAAGTCCTGGCTTATGTTTAAGGCTAAATTTATCGGCACCGCAAATCCGAGACCCTCTGCGCCGACATCAGCGGTAGCGATAGCAGTAGTAATACCAATTAATTCACCTCTTTGATTTAAAAGAGCCCCACCACTTGATCCTCTAGTTATAGGTGCATCAGTTTGTATGAGTCCAAATAAAGTAACCGACGAGTTCATGTCCTGTCCACCAACATCGAGTCTTCTCTCTAATGCAGAAACGATACCAGTAGTAACAGTTGGGGCTGCTCCTAGCGTAAGTGGATGACCAATAGCTACTGCCAAATCTCCAACTAGTAGTATGTCACTGTTTCCAATAACAATTGGCGTTAAGCTACTTGATTCAATTTTGACTAAACCAATATCAGTAAGTTTATCTGATCCGATAATTTCAGCTTTATACATCCTTCCATCTTCAAAAATAACCCTAACGGAAGAAGCTTCATCAATTACATGATGATTTGTTATGATTAACCCCTCTGCTGATATAACTACTCCAGAACCACCACCTAAAGAAATGAATTCATCATTTTCGTTAACTTGCCCTACTTGAATTTGAACTATAGTTTTTGTAGCAATCTCAGCAATTGAAACAATTTCAGTTGAATCAATTCTTGGCATGATTACTTCTGTTTCAGTAACTGTTTCGGTGATAGTTACGGGGTCAGGAATGATAATTTCATTTTCATCAAATATTCCGTAAACATAAAGAAAAGATAAAACAATGATGCTTGTAAGTATTGAGCTTCCAAAAATTGTATTTAGTGAAGATTTATTTTTTGGAGTTTTTTGCTCCAGTAAATCAGAGATATACTTTTCTTGCTTAAATAATTCTTGTTGCTCGAAATTTTCATTATCCATATACATCATCTTATATGTAGTTCAAATGTAGTGATATTTATACAGAAAGGAGATTATTTTGAAATTTGAAGTTATGACTTAATCATACATATTTGGTTTCTGTTTTTTTATTCATCTTTAATTTGAATTGTGAATTCAATAAATCATCAGTTAAAGTAATAAGGTACATGTTAGCTATTGAAAACCTAGAAGTAGTTTACCAAGATGTAATCCTCGTCTTAAGGGGAGTTTCTCTAGAGATTAAAAAAGGAGAAATTGTTGCATTACTCGGTAGCAACGGCGCAGGTAAAACTACAGTCATTCGATCAATTACTGGTCTTTTAGATGTTCAAAATGGTGATATAACAAAGGGATCAATTTCAGTAGACGGAGAGGACATTACAAACCTAGATCCTTCAAAAATTGTTGAAAAAGGTATAGCACAGGTTCTTGAGGGAAGAAGAATCTTTTCTGAGCTAACTGTTATTGAAAACTTAAGACTTGGTGGACATACAAATAGTAATGACATTAAAGATAATATCGATAAAGTTTTAGATCTGTTTCCAATTCTTAAAGAGAGATCAAAAGGGAAAGCTGGCTACCTATCTGGGGGAGAGCAGCAAATGTTGGCAATTGGACGAGCATTAATGTCTAATCCAAGTTATCTTCTCTTAGATGAGCCAAGTCTCGGCTTAGCTCCAAAACTTGTTGATGAGGTTGCAGAACTGATTCAAGAAATAAACTCTCAAGGGGTAACAGTTTTGCTTGTTGAGCAGAATGCAAATATGGCCCTTAATATTTCTGATCATGGTTATATTATGGAAACGGGCAATGTTGTAATGGACAATAAAAGTAATATGTTGCTTAATGATGAGGATGTAAGAGAGTTTTATTTAGGTTTGAATGCTGAGGGAACAAAAAGAAAATCTTTCAAAGATGTAAAGCATTACAAGAGAAAGAAAAGGTGGTTGTCATAGAATCTTTAAAGTTTGAGAATGTGACATTAAAATTTGGTGGTATTACAGCATTGAATGACATAAGTTTTGAGGTAAAGCCAAAAAAGCTATATTCAATAATAGGACCAAATGGTGCTGGTAAAACCTCAATATTCAACTGTATAAGTGGCATTTATAGACCAACTACCGGAACAGTGAAATATGGAAATAATAACATTAACGAACTAAGACCAGATGAAGTTGCTTCGCTGGGGATCGCAAGAACTTTTCAGAATATAGAATTATTCGAAAATATGACTGTACTAGACAATATTTTAATTGGATGCCACAGACAATTAAACTATGGACCTGTATCAAGTTTGCTATTTAGTAAAAAGGTTAAGAAAAATGAAATCGAGGCAAGAAAAAATGCTGAAGAAATTATCGATTTTCTTGAAATAGAACAATTTAGATACTCTTATATCATGTCATTACCTTATGGTGTTCAAAAAAGAGTTGAATTGGGAAGGGCACTTGCAATGAATCCTGACTTACTTTTACTTGATGAGCCTGCTGCAGGAATGAATAATGAGGAAACCGAAGACATCGCAAGATTTATTATTGACATACATGAAGAAATGAACAAGACGATAATTATGGTTGATCACGATATGAACATGATTATGGATATTGCAGAAGAGGTCATGGTATTAAATTTTGGAGAAAAATTAGCTGAAGGTGTTCCAAATGAAATTGTTAAAGATAAAAAAGTTATTGATGCATATTTAGGAGTGAGTTAGTTATGGCATTATCCATGGATCAAATTTATGAAGAAATTTTGAGGGATGGGGGAGAGACTCCATCTAAAAAAGTAAGAGAAACGGCTCAAAGATTTCCAGATATGATTGCAATGAGATATAAAGAATTTGGTTTATGGCAGGAAACTACTTATAAAGACTTTTGGCTTAAGTCAAACTACTTAGGTATGGCACTTAGACATTTTGGAGTTGAGAAGGGAAATTCAGTAGCAATTCACTCTGAAAATAGACCAGAGTGGTTTATTGCAGATATCGGAATCCAGTCAATGGGCTACGTAAGCGTTGGCTTGTATCCTTCAAATCCATCATCAGAAGTACAGTATTTACTATCGCATTCTGAATCTAAAATATTATTTGCAGAAGATCAAGAACAAGTCGATAAAGCACTTGAAGTTATCGATGATTTACCTGGATTAGAAAAAATAATTTATTTTGAAGAAAGAGGTCTCTACAACTATGACCATCCAAAGTTAATGAAATTTGCTGAGTTTCTAGAAATTGGTAAAACTGAATACGACTCACACCCAACTTGTGTAGATGAACATTTAGATGCCATAGAAGATGAAGATATAGCTTTTTTGGTTTACACATCAGGAACCACAGGTCCACCAAAAGGGTCTATGATTTCACATGGAAATATTAAATGGGTTGGCTCACAAATCCCAAACTTTTCATTAGTAAAGTCAGTAACTGCAACTAATCCACAATTCTTATCCTATCTACCCTTATGCCACATATTTGGGAGGCTTACAGACTTATTAATTGCTACTCATACTCACGCAACAATTAACTTTGCAGAGTCAATTGACACAGTTCAAATGGATTTAGTAGAAATACAGCCAACAATTTTTCCAGCAGTACCAAGAATTCTTGAAAGGATGCATGCTGGTGCGATAGTACGAATGAAAGATGCTACTTTTCTTAAAAAACAATTATTTCAAATTTCCATGTACTTTGGGAATTTAGGTGCTGAACGTAAAATTGAAAAAGGTTTTAATGATAAAGTTGCACAAATTTATATTGGAATTGGATGGTTGCTTGCTTTTAGAACTTTAAAGAAAAAGTTAGGCCTAAGTAAAGCAGAAACAGCTATTTCTGGTGCAGCACCTATTGCTCCCGAAATACTTAAATTCTTCTTAGCGCTTGGTGTTCCAATTTTTGAAGGTTATGGTATGACTGAAAATTGCGCATATGCTTCGGGTAATAATGATGAAAAGATGAAATTAGGAACAGTAGGAGTCCCTAATCATGGTGTAGAGATAAAGTTAGCTGATGATGGTGAAATTTTAGTAAAATCTCCAGCAGTCTTTAAAGGTTACTTTAAAGATGAAGCTGCTACAAATGAATGTATAGATGAAGAAGGTTGGCTGTATACGGGTGATGTAGGTGTTTTTGATGGAGAGTTTCTTAAAATTGTCGACAGAAAAAAAGATATCATAATTACAAGTGGTGGAAAGAATGTTTCCCCACAAGAAATTGAAAATAAGATAAAGATATCACCTTTTATTAAAGATGCACTTGTAATTGGTGATAAGCGAAAATTCTTATCAGTTTTAATTGCAATAGAGTTTGAAACAGTATCCAATTGGGCTCTTCGTAAAAATATTCCTCACACCACTTATAGAGATTTGTCTGAAAAAAAAGAAGTAAAAGATCTTGTGTGGAGTGAAATACTTAAGGCGAATTCAGAAACTTCTTCCTTAGAAATTAGAAAATTTCAAATGATTCCTAAAGAACTCGACCATGAAGATGGAGAGATGACAGCCACTCAAAAAATTAAAAGAAATGTTTTAATGGAGAAGTTTAGTGACCTAATAGAGGAGATGTACAGTTGATCATTTTTCTACAGGCTACAGTTGAGGGGCTTTCGTTAGCAGCTATTTATTCACTCGTTGCTATAGGCTTTGTATTGATTTACAAAGCAATGGAAGTCTTAAGTTTTGCTCAACCAGCACTTGCAGTAGTAGGAGCAGGGATCATTAGTTCACTAGCTATAGATAGAGGTATTCCGTTTTGGCTTGCATTATTTTTAGGAGTTATTCTAACTGGAATTTTGGGATTACTTATTGAGAGAACCTTCTTGAGACCTATGGTGGGGGAACCTGTTTTTTCTGTTGCAGTTTTGACAATTGGAATCGATATTTTATTGAGAACTGTTCTTGATAGTTGGATTGGCATAAATCCAAAATACATGGGTGATCCATTCCCTAGCTATGGAAATTTTGGTGCCGTAAAACTTGGAGGTGTCAATATTAAATATCTTGAGTTGGCAGCACTCGTCACAGCAATATTGTTGATTATCCTTTTAACTATTTTCTTCAGAAAGTCAAAATATGGAATTGCAATGAGAGCAACTTCCTATGATCAAGAAGCAGCAATGGCTCAAGGAATTAATGTTGGTAGAATATTTGGTCTTGTTTGGATGATAGCGGGAATATTAGCTGCCTTTGCTGGTTTCTTCATCACAGGAGGATTCAATACCTTATCACAATTTAGTTTCATATCAGCATTAAGAGCATTGCCTGCAGTAGTAATTGGAGGCCTAGATTCAATACCTGGAGCAGTAGTTGGATCAATCATCATCGGTCTAACTCAGGGATATGTGGCCTACTATCAGCTAAGCTTTGAAAGTCTCATTGGCTTTTCATTTGGAAATGGTTTTTCTGTAGTCGCTCCATATCTGATTATGTTTGTAATTTTAATTTTTAAACCTGATGGATTGTTTGGTACTGAGGAGGTTGAAAGAGTATGAGAGGTAGGCCAAATCTTTATACTGACTACCAAAAGGAATCATCCATTTTCTCTAATAATACACAAAAAAGTTGGTTTGGAATATTAGTCACTTTGTCTTTTGCTTTTTGTTTTCTTGCAAGCGATTATTGGATACTTCTTTTAACGACTTCTTTTTTGATAGCTATTGCTGGCTGGGGTTTGAATATTGTCTCAGGATTAGCGGGTCAAATTAACCTCGCACACGGAGTATTCATTGGAGTTGGAACTTATGCTTCTGCTGTAGTCGGGGGAATTTCTACTTCGAGTGTAATTGGTTTCGATTTAGATATGATTTTTTGGTTACCATTAGCTGGAGTAGCTGCCGCCATCGTTGGTTTATTAATTGCCCCAATTACCGTCAAGCTAAAAGGTCTTAATCTTGCTTTAGTAACACTTGCATTAGTGTTTATAGGCTCTCATTTATTTTCAAACTTTAAATCTGTTACTGGTGGAGCAGGTCTAGGACGAAAGGTAGCAACTTTAAAACTATTTGGTGTCAATCTAGAAAAAGGAATTGAAATTGGAACCTTTTATTTACAAAAAAACCAAATTCTTTATCTGTTCTGTCTACTTACATGTGTTCTTGCTGGTTTAGGTTTTAAAAATCTTGTCAGATCAAGAGCTGGCAGAGCTTACTCCGCAATTCGTGACGGCGATATTGCTGCAGAGGCACTGGGTATTAATCTGTTTAGATATAAAGCATCAGCTTTTGCTTTATCAAGTTTTTATGGTGGTATAAGTGGGGCACTCTTTTTCACAGTGTCTGGAGGTGTTGAGCCTGGTACTTTTAGTCTTTTGTACTCTATTACTTTTGTAGCAATAGTGGTTATTGGTGGGGCTGGAACAGTACTGGGACCATTATTCGGGGCTTTGTTTTACACCTTATTCCCTGCTTTAATACAGTTATTACTACATACTTTTGAAATTGGAGAACAATCACTACCTTTAAATCTTGGTCAGCTTGAAAGACTATTGTTTGGTTTATTCATAATTCTTTTTTTAATTTTTGAACCCAGAGGTCTATGGGGTATCTGGTTTAGGTTACGTAATTATTTTAAAGCCTGGCCATTTTCCTACTAACTTGATGAAAACGTAGTAACCTAAATTTATTAGTACTAATAACAAAAGGGGGAATAATGAAACCATTGCGTAAGCAGGGAATCATTCTTTTTACAGTTCTAGCCCTTGTCTTAGTAGCTTGCGGCGGAGCCGCTGAAGAAACAGTAGAGGAAACAACTCCTGAAGTTGTTGAATCACTTGACTCTCCAGCTGTTACGACTGCCAGCAGTGTAGACACAGGTGTTGGAGTTACGGCAGAGCCATGTCCTGAAGCAATAGGTGGAGTACCAACAGGTGCTGATCCTACAAAAGGTTGTATATATCTTGGTTTACTCAATGATTATACAGGACCCTACGGTCCCCTTGGACCTGCTTTAGAAACAGGCCAAAGAGCTTTTTGGCTCTGGGCAAACCAAACAGGTGGAGTTGGAGACTATAGTGTCGCAATCGTTGAAGGTTTTGATACAGGTTACAATCCTCAAAAACATCTAGAAGGCTATAACGCACAACGCGATAGTGTTGCTGCTTTAGCTATGTCACTTGGTACGCCACAAACACTATTTATCCTTGACAATATGGATGCAGATAACTTGATTGCAGCTCCTATGAGTTGGTATTCAGGTTGGTCTTATAAATCTGTTGATAAAGGATTGGTAATTGAATTCGGTTCAGCATATTGTGCTGATGGTATGAATGCAGTTGATTGGGCACTAGCTAACTATCCTGTAGATGTTAAAACTATTGGAATAATGGGATACGCTGGTGACTACGGTGGCGATTATGCCAATGGTGTAAAAGCTGCTGCAGAAGCTAACGGTCTTACTGTTGCTTGGGAATACATTGTTCCAAGTCCAGAGTTTGACGTTGCTCAAGCAGTTGGTCTAATGGTTACAAAACCAGTAGATGCATACTTTCCAGCAGTTGGGCCAACTCATATGGCACAAGTAGCTGGTGGAGCTTTCCAACAAGGATTGACACCACTATCTATGATGGCTGCACCATCTTTCAATGATGCATTCGTTAGAGAAGGTTTTGCATTAGCACCATTATTTACTTCTGGTTCAATGTATCTTATGGCCTTCGTCGCTCCGTATGAAGCTGAAACAGCTGGTCATGCAACTATGAGAGCTACATTTACAGCAATGGGAATTGATTCTGCGAATACATTCTTAGTTGCTGGTTGGTCTTCACAACATCACTTAAAAGGTGTACTTGAAGCTGCCAACAAAGGTGGAGATCTTACAAGAGCAGGTATCAGAAGAGCTGCTGGTAGTGTTTACGTTGACTCTGATGGCATGATGCCACAAAGAGAACTTGGACAAAACAGAGCAGATGCTGAGAGCTTCATTGCAGTTCCAGATGGAAACATTGCTAGTGGAGTTAAATTATTGGCAGGAAACTATGTTGGTCCATCAGCCGGTGGATACGACTGGGAATCTGGTCCATGTAGTTAATTTTTATTAACTTAGTTATTTAAAGAGCCGACTTTTGTCGGCTCTTTATTTATTTAAATAACCTAAAATTTTATTGTGAAAAAATTATCTACATTTGAAAAAAAGCGACTCCTAGTTATTTTATTAATAACTTCTTCACTGTCGTATTTTGGCCTTTTTGTAGATACGGAATATTACTATATGTCACCTGGTCCTCCTTATGAGTGGAACATAGATATTGAAGCTGCTGAGCAATATGAATCTGATGGAAATCTTTACCAACTAACTGTTCGTAGAGATGTTGCTAATTATCTTTTGTATTCTTGGGCTTATTTAAGTGACTCTGTTGATTTATACCCAAAAGAAGTCATATTACCAAAAGGTGTTACACCCAGTGAGCTTAGTGAAATAAGTCTTCAAAACATGCGAACATCTGAAAATGTTGCAATTGCTGTAGCTTTAAATTCTCTTGGTTACGAGGTACAGTCTGAGGGAGACGGTGTTTTAGTTGTTGGCATACTAGATGACTCTCCAGTAAAAGATAAACTCTTAAAAGATGACTTGATAACCTCTATTAGTGGAGAGGATAAAATAACTTACAGTGTTAACTCATCAACACAATTTATTTCTTTACTAAGAACCTTTTCTATCGGAGAGACCGTTTATATTGGTGTTCAACGAAATGACAAAGAAGTGCAAATTGAAACACAATTAATAGAACATATTGAGTATAAGAATGAGCCAATGGTCGGCTTCCTAGCCTCAACACCAAATCAAAGGTTTGTCTTTCCGATAAATGTAGATATTGATACAGGAAGTGTTGGCGGCCCTTCTGCGGGTTTAATGATGGCTTTAAATGTATATAATAAATTAACGGAAGCTGATATAACAAATAGTACGGTCATTGCTGGCACTGGAACTATTGAGATCGATGGTTCAGTTGGACCAGTCGGGGGAGTTAAACAAAAAGTAATCGCGGCAAAAAGAGCAGGAGCGACCCTGATATTAGTTCCTACCGCTAACTATCAAGATGCAAAACCTTACGAAGATAATGAAACTTTAATTGTGGCTGTTGAAACTTTTGACAATGCATTAAAAGTAATTTCTGAGTATAGTTCACGTTAAACGCGGGACATAAATACAATATATCTAGATGGTAAACATAGGAAATGTTAACAACGCAGGTTCAGAGAGACGAGGACTTTCTTTTCTTGTCTTTATAGGAATAATTGGATTTTCCGTAGCAAGAGGGATTGCAACTTTTTTTACAAATTATCTTTGGTTTGATTCAGTAAATCTCAATGAAGTATGGGTAAAGATACTGTTAACCCGACTAGGGCTTGTTGGAGCAACAACGACAATTGCTTTTGCTTTTATATTTATCAACCTAAGACTAGCTACACGTGCAACCCCTGTTATAGATATATTTGAAGCTTTCGACACCCAAGATCCTTTAGCTCGATTTAGGAGTTGGGTAAGCGAGAGGTTTGCTAGATTTAGACTCACAGGAGCACTTGCTTTATCTCTATTTTTGGGTGCTGGTTCCTCAACTCTATGGGAGCAAGTTCTATTATTCATTAATCAGGAAAATTTTAATATTACTGATCCAGTTTTTAATAATGACATATCGAATTATATTTTTGGGCTACCACTTTACAGACTTTTCGTATCATGGGGTTTTCAATTAATAACTTTAACTTCAATAGTGGTTGTTCTTTATTTCATTGCCACAGGAGCTATGCAACTTCGTCCACAAAAGCTTCCTGAGGTTAGTAGTGGAGGGAAAGCACATTTATCAGTTCTTTTAGCATTTGTTGCTATATTAAAAGCCGTTGCTTACCGCTTAGATGCCATGGAGCTACTTTACTCACCAAGAGGTAAAGTTTTTGGAGCAAGCTACACAGATGTAACTGCTCACCTCCCGGCACTTCAGTTATTGGTATTGATTTCATTATTTGGTGCAGGACTTTTATTAGTCAACATAAGAAGAAGGGGCTGGTTACTTCCAGCAACTGCTTTAGGACTTTGGCTCGCTGTTTCTATAGTTGTTGGGGGGATAGTTCCAAGTGCTATTCAGAGGTTTAGAGTTCTCCCAGATGAGTTAAACAAAGAGCTTCCTTATGTCGAGGAACATATTGACTATACAAGGCTAGCTTATGGCCTGGATGCCATTGAAGAAAGACCATTTGAAGCAAGCCCTTCTTTATCTGATGAAGATATTACTCAAAATGCACAAACTGTGAATAACATAAGATTATGGGATCCAACTGTGTTGGCCGAAACTTACAGCCAGTTACAGGAAATAAGAGCTTACTACGCCTTGGATGAGGTAGATGTTGATCGCTACACAATAGATGGTAAGTTAACACAAGTAATGGTCTCAGCAAGAGAATTAGATCAAACCAACTTACCTGCTCAAGGTTGGGTTAACCAAAGACTCCAATACACACATGGCTATGGAGTAGTTTTCAGCCCAGCAAACAATGTTGCAAGCCAAGGACAGCCAGACTTCTATGTAAAAGGTGTTCCAGCTACCACAACAGCACCTGAGCTTGAAGTATCTCAGCCAAGAATTTATTTTGGTGAATCAGCAGAGTCTCAAGAATATGTCGTAGTTAACTCACTTCAAGAAGAAGTTGATTATCCTCTGTCAACTGAAGGCCAATCTGTTGCTTATACAAATTATTCTGGTCAAGGTGGAGTTGGAATAGGTTCTTTCTTTCAGAGACTTGGTTTCTCACTAAGATATAGCGAGCTAAATCTAATGATTTCAAATCAGCTGGGTGATGACTCCAAAATTATTATGGAGAGAAATGTTACAAGCAGGGTAAAAAAGGCAGCACCATTTTTATATACTGACAATGATCCATACCTTGCACTAATTGAGGGTGACCTCTTTTGGATTATTGACATGTATACAGTGAGTGACAAGTATCCATATGCTCAGCCAGCGGATACAAGAAGAATCAATGAAAGATCTGGATTACCTATGAACTTTAACTACATTAGAAATTCTGTGAAAGCAGTTGTTAACGCCTACGACGGAACTATGAAATTTTATGTTTTTGATGAAGCAGATCCATTGATACAATCTTACGCAAATATCTTTCCGTCATTGTTTACTGACAAATCAGAAATGTCATCTAGCCTTTTAGATCACATAAGATACCCTGAAGACTTATTTACAGTTCAATCAGACATGTACAAAGATTATCACATGACAGATCCTCGAGTTTTTTATGCCGATGAAGACCCATGGGAAATTCCTACAGATTCCTCTACAACCCCAAGAGTGGCAACTCTACGTGGCGAATTTACAGAACTTGGCTACAAACCAATGCTTCCTTATTATCTACTAATGACACTTCCAGAAGAAGATGACCTCAGCTATTTAATCTTTCAGCCATTTAATCCTGAAAATAGACCTAATATGCAATCCTTTTTAGTTGCAGATGCAGATCCCGAAAATTATGGTCAGTTAATTGACTACAGGCTACCAAAAGGTGAATTTGTTGATGGCCCCTCACAGGTCTCAACAAGAATAAACCAGGATCCAGACATTTCTCAGATATTTACCTTACTTGACCAGCAGGGATCAAGTGTTATTAGAGGTAACCTTTTTGTAGTCCCAATTAATCAATCTGTGTTGTACTATCAACCAATTTACCTCCAGGGTGAACAAAATCCACTTCCTGAATTTAAGTTTGTTGTAGTTATTTTCCAAGACAAAATAATAATGGAAGAGTCTCTTGGGGAGGCACTTAAGGGTATTTTCGAAGGTTCAAACTTTGGTGATAGTAACATTTCTGATGATGAAGACGGACTGGGTGCTATCCAGCTTCTCGAAAAAGCAAACATTGCCTTTAACCAAGCTCAAGACGAGCTCATTTCAGGTAACTTAGGTAGATACCAAGAACTTATAGAGTTGGCAGAAGAATATGTTGCCTTAGCAATTGAAGAATTAAACAAATAAAACTTGAGTTTAAACTAATTTTAATTACTATTGATTATTCAGCGCGGGGTGGAGCAGTCTGGTAGCTCGCTGGGCTCATAACCCAGAGGTCGTAGGTTCAAATCCTACCCCCGCTACCAATAAGATTATCTTATAAAGAAATCAAGGATTCTTTTTCTTCCAGTTGACGCAGCAAGCAGCTTAAGAGTAAAAATCCCCATAATACCGAGAAAAGTAAGTATGCCACCTAATAAAAAAATTCTCCAAAAAAGTATTTGATCCATAATTAATTATAAACATGTCTTGAATAACACTTACTTTGAAATATCGTTAATCATGGCGTATGTAATAGGTCCATTAAAAGTTTTTATTATCATATAATCAAGATCTAGCACTACTGAGGTTGGAATACCGCTCCATTTAAATTCAGTAAGAATAACTTCCACATCATCTTGATTAAGTTGATTTTCATACTCTATGTCATATTCTTTAATAAATTCTTTTCCATTCTCCATAGAGTCATCAACTAAAAGACCAATTACATAAAATCTACTGTCATCTGAAATTTTTTTAAGTTCATCCACTTCTTCAATACAAGGTATGCACCAACTTGCCCAAAGGTTAACAATTATTAAACTTTCACCATTTAAGTTTCCCTGAACAGATGTAATATTTCTAATTGAGAACAAATCAACAGATTCATTGTCATTCTCAGAAATTTCTACCTCAGCAGGAGTATTATAAGTCAAAAATGTGACTGAAATAATCAGAACCAATATTGATAATATGAAATTTCTTTTCAACATATGTTTAATTTAATCACTAATGAACATAATATATGTGTATGGGTATTGAAGATATAGTTTATCCCGGATTTAATAAAAGTTTAATGGAACTTAATTGTCTAAAAAAGATTGATGATAAGACATACGAGGTTCTAGATTTTACTGATATTGAATGGGTTCGCTCCGCATTAGATGAATCAGCTCTATCTATTGATAACTTGATCAAACTTGAATTTAGAAAACCCACTGATGAAGAAATGACCAAGGTGTTAAATAAAATTGGAGCTGATAAAACACCGGATCAAGTTAAAGATGCTTTTAATGATGGAAAACGTGTTATTGGTATTTCGTCGGGGAAAGGTGGAGTCGGAAAGTCTACAGTTACCTCACTACTTGCTCTAGCGTACGCAGAAAAAGGTAAGAAGGTAGGGATAGTTGATGCAGACATCTGGGGATATTCAATACCTAAAATCTTAGGTGCAAAGTTTCCACCAATTCCATTTAGTAACAGAATATTTCCTTCAAAAATAAATGATTTAAACGTTATGTCTATGGAGTACTTCGTAAAGCAAGATGAAGCTGTAATTTGGCGAGGCCCAATGCTACATAAGGCAATAGAGCAATTTCTCTTTGAAGTAATTTGGGAAGACATTGATATTTTATTAATAGACATGCCTCCAGGAACTGGTGATGTCTCCATTTCACTTTCACAGTTGCTTACTTTTTTTGAGACAATTATAGTCACAACACCACAATCAAATGCAACGCTGGTCGCAGAGAGAGCTGGAATAATGTCAAAAAAAGTTAACTCCAGCATTATTGGGGTAATTGAAAACATGTCTTATATGAAAATTGAGGATTCAATTATTCATCCATTCGGTGAGGGGGGAGGAAAAACTCTATCTGAAAAATTAGACGTACCTTTAGTAGGGCAGATTCCACTTGATAAATTAATCGCTAGTTACTGTGAGATGGGTAGATTGCAAGATATTACTTCACATAAAATTTTTAAAGATATTTTAGAATTTTCTGACAAAATTGATAAAATTGCTCCCAAGAAAAAGCCTATTAATTTAAAAATTAATTAATAAAACAAAATACTGATAATAAGAAGCAATACAATCCAAAATATTGCAGCTTTGCATTAACAGTAATATTTACAAGAATCCTAATAGCAAAAAGTCCAGAAATAAATGCAACAATAGTTGGCCCCAACATCGCTGCATTAAGATTAAAAGATGACTCTGCAAAAGTAAGAAGCCAGGCCCCAAAAATTGTCGGAATTCCTAGTAGTAACGAAAAGTATATTGCTTCAGTTTTTTTTATTCCTAGATACATCCCAGTCAATAAAGTTATTCCCGATCTTGATACTCCAGGGACAAGGGCAAATGCTTGAGCTAGGCCAACCATAAAAGACTGACTCAATGAGATTTCATGAAAATTTATACCGTTATCATTTTTTATTTTGTTTGAAAATAATAAAATAATTGAAAACATTAGATAAGCTGCACCTGTAATTTGAAGAATGTTCTTATTTGAATCAATAATATCCTGCAACGGGGAGAAAAGCCCAACAGCTACTGCAGGTATTAAAGCTACAGAAATTACTTTTAATGATGTTGTGAAACTTTCTTTATTAGAAAATATATCAAGAATCCTTTCCCTGTAGTAGATAATGATTGACAAAAGAGTTCCAACATGTAAAAAAGCTATGTCGTAAGTATCTAGGTTTAGGGATTCGTTTAATGATGAAAGAATCACAAGATGACCACTTGAAGACACAGGAAGAAATTCTGTAATTCCTTGTAATAATCCTGCAATATATTCGTACATGTCTTATTTAATACTAGCTAAATGCCAGCCACTGCAGCTTGAACATCTATAAACACTATACTTTTGCTTATTTTCAGTTTCGAGCCAACCTCTATTTCTTCGCGCTTCGATTTCTGTTTCATATCTAACTTTAGATTTACAGTTATTTTGAAACATAATTTTTTTTAAATATCATTTTCTTTATTTATTTTATCGTTTACTTTCTTTAAAACACTCTTCAAATTATTAAGTACAATTAATATATGATTTATATAGTTTTGTCTATAAGTTACCTTTTAGGATCAGTAAATTTTGCAATAATAATAAGTAAATATAAGGGCATAGACATTAAAAATGAAGGTAGCGGAAATCCTGGATCATCAAATGCACTCAGAGTTCTCGGTAAAAAATATGCAGCAGGTGTTTTGGCTGGAGACATGTTAAAAGGAATTATTAGCATAGCCTTAGGTATTTTTTTTGTTGAATCTGTAAATCCATTCATGTTTGGATTGGCCAGTGTTCTCGGCCACTGCTTTCCGATATACCACAAATTTAGGGGTGGAAAGGGAGTAGCAACATTTTTAGGCTCTTATTTAGGATATCTGATACTTGTACCATCAACAAAATATACTGAGAGTTTTAAATTTATAATTTTTTTAATTCTCCTGTCAAGTTTTGTAGTAATCGCAAAATTTTTTCGAATTTCAGCACTTGCAAGTTTATTCACAATTATTATTTCCGGATATTTCGTTATTACAGATACAAATAGCACGTCAGTTCAAATAGGTACTCTTCTAATGATTTTAATTATCATTTTTCAACATCGTTCAAACATAGAAAGACTACTAAAAGGAAATGAAAATAAATTTTAAAGCGATGAATATAAATATTTTTTTCTGTAGTATGAAATCAGAAAGTTGAGGCAGGGCAATGAGTTCAACATTTGTTTTGATTAGTTTATTATTATCGTTATCGATGGCAGTTTTAGTGCCTGAACTAAAAGACTCCAAAAAACCTATTTTTTCACTATCACCAGAATATGATTATATGGTTAGCAAACAACGCAAAGGGTTTCTAACAATAGGACTTCTTGCAGTCTCAACATTTTTTGTTTCAATACAAACACTGTCAGTCCCATTATTTGTTTTCCATCTATTTCTTGATCTTCTTTTTGGCCTATACGCGTACACTTCTTTTCAAGTTAGGAGAAGTACTTTGCTTCAGAGTTCACTAGTTGGTTCTAGTTTTACAAATGAAAATAATAATCAGCAGGAGGAGTTCCTCCAAGAAGCTGGTTAGTGCTTAATAAAATACTTAATTAAAAAATTAGGTTATTAATGAAATCTAAAGAAAAAATTACTAACGTAGTAAGTTATTCCTATGGAATATAAATATATTACAGGAGAATCTTTACCTCTTCCCAGTAAAACAGTTTGGGAAGAAGGTATGCTACTTCAAGATATTTATCCTGACTCTTCATTTGTAAGTGGCAGTAAAAATCCACAAAGTATGAGAATGAAGCCTATCGTAAAAAATAATTTTGTATATGCTAACTACATTTTTGAAGATCGTTTTGCGGGTGGACCTGGTTTAGTACACGGTGGAATTTTATCGGCTGCACTTGATGATTTAATGGGATACGCAACAGTCCTTCACAATAGAATGTGTGTAACAGCAAATTTAGAAGTAAACTTTATTACCCCAGTCCCAGTTGAGAAAGAATATGAATTATTTGCATGGGTGAAAGATATCGACGGAAAAAAAATATCAACAGAATCAGTCATTAGAACTAAAGAGAAGATTCATGTAGAGTCAAGAGCTCTTTTTATTGATTTAGGTGAAAATGCATTTAAACATTTTGCACCAGAGAAGAATTATCCTTAACTCAAATTTTACTTGCTAAGAAATGACTCATTGCTTGGATGGTAATCATAGGATTGACTCCAGAACATCTTGGGAACGTTGAGGAGTCAGTTATGTAAACATTTTCGAGTCCATGCACTTTTCCATTTAAGTCAACAACACCTTCAGAGGGATTTGGATGTATTCTGGCGGTTCCCATTTGATGAGCTGAACCTAAGAGTATTCGAAATGGCTCATTTCTAACTTTTCTAACTTTGCCTATAAAGCTTTCAATATCTTCATTTGATTCTCTTTTCCAATGCATAGTTGGAGATGTTGCAACCATTATCTCTTCTGCACCAGCTAAAAAGTTTGCCTTAACTAGGCTTTCTATTCCATGTAATAAATTTTCATGATCAAAATTATTTAAGTTGTATTTCCATAAATGTTGGGGGTTTTTATTAATAATTGAACCAGAACTTGTATCAGAGGTTAATACAATTGAGCCTGACCAATAATTATAACTTGAGATAAAGTCTCCAAAATTGTCTTGATTGTTTGGAAAGAAAGGAAAGAAAAGACTTGGATGCATTGGTAGACCCTCAAGGAGGTATCCATAGTTATCTTTCCTGAATAAATGATCATCTGAATAAATACCCTGCATGCTCCCTGCCCATGGATTTTGTAACTCAGAAAACTTTCCAGCAACTCCAGAAACAGGGTGTAGCTTTAAATGCTGACCGAGATGTTTATTTTTATAACCACTATTCAGCAATATTTTTGGTGTATTTAAAGAACCTGAAGCTAGTATTACTTTTTCAACTGCTACTGAGTAAGATTGGCCATTATGCTCAACATTAACATGAGTTGCTTTGCCATTTGATATAGAGAGGCTTTTTACATGGGTGTTACTGTATATATTTTCTTCATTAAATTTATCTTTTGAAAACCAAGATTTATAGGATGAATTTATAGTGTCATCAGAATGTCCAAATGTACTAAAACCAGACTCAAGACAATCATTATTTTTAGTATTCCTGGGAATTATTTTGTAACTGGTTTTATTAAGCTCTAGGCCCTGCGCCAATTTGATTTCTTTTTGAGGAATTTTATTATTTGTCTCATCAACATTTAAGTTTTGGCATATATAGTCCAGGCTTTTATTAAATGAATCTGAATTAAAGTGATTATTCTGTTGGGTAAGAGCATCCCATTCACTTAAGATATTGTCAGGAGTCCTAAGAGATGTAGTCCAGTTAATACTCGTACCTCCACCAATACCCATTCCAGCTAGAAGCTGAACTTTGTATCCTCGAGTTTGTTGAATTGCATTTGTTTCATAAAAGTTGTGATAGCCAAAAGTTTCATTATTTGTTTCACCATTTGGAAAATGGCCTTTATCAAATATACCTACTTCATATTTTTGATTCAACAAATTAGCTGCAATGCCTCCACCTGCACCACTGCCAATTACTGCAACCTCAAGATTTTTTGGAATAGAGTTTTCTCTTTTTTTTATCTTTGAATTTTTATAAACTGGATAATCTAGATATTTATATACAGAACCTTCTCCACTGAGTGAACGAGCAGTGCTCAAGCCAAAAAGTGCAGTAATGCTAAAGCCAAGTTTTCTTAGTGTTTCTACATTAGAACTTTGTAATTTATTTATTAAATTAGATATGTTTTGATCTCTTATTATTAATGTTCTTACTTTGAAAGAAAATATAAAAAATAAAGCTTTTAACTGTATGATTTCAGACTTATCAGGATAATTACTTAATATAAAGAAAAAATACTCTTCTGAGTTTTCTATCTCACTTTCATTAAAGTTTGGATATAAACTTTTAAAAATTGTTTTAAAACTTTTACTTATTCTTCTGTTCACCCTGTAATTTTAGTAATTATTAAAGATAGAAGTCTAGATAATCATGGTCTTTTTATATTTTTCATTTGAAACAGAAAAGAGAATTCTTTTGTCAGATCTTTATAAATCTAACGAATCCTCTTTTCCTCAAAGTTTAGTAAACATCTACTTCACTTTGTAAAGGTATTGTAAGTGTTTTTGTTGTTTAAAAATGTTTAAAATATATTTTTTAATTACTCAAAGTTTAGATGCCTTTTAGTATCTTTAATATATGAGCGAAAAGCCATTAAGTTTTTCTACTACAAAAGTTAATAAAATAGCACAATGTCCTGGATCCGAATATAAGAAATTTAACACAACATATACTCCAAATTCCAACTTACAAAGGTGGAAAAGTATTAATGATGCGATTATAGACTGGTTAGTAAATCAGGCTCCAGATGAAGTTGCAATCAATCAAGCAGAAGAAAACAACTTCAAATATTTTGACAAGTTACAGCAAAAAATTTCTTCAGAATTATTTTCGCAGTTTAGAAATATATATCATAAAAATACTGCAGACCTGAATGCAGATTTTCCCAGCAGTAGTATTTCTAAATTTATAAATGATGAGGAAGTTTTTATCAATGCTCACACACAATTTGAATTTGAAGATGAAGTCTCTACGGAATATGTAAAGTTAAAAACTGGTAAGAAGGGTGTTAGTGATTTAGACAAAGCAATAATTTTAAAAACACGTTTAGAAAATGAAACCTTTTATGTTGCAGATCTTTATAACAACGATTTACTTGAAATTAGCAGTATAGAAAATGCCGATGAGGTAATAGATGATAATTTTTTGTTGCTTGAAGGTTTTATCAATGAAAACATAAAGCTTATACCAGGGAATCATTGTACCCTTTGCGAGAGATCATCTTCATGCGGAGAATATCCCAGTATCAATGGAGAAGGAACTAAGAAAAGTTATAGAGGAATTGTTATTTCTAAAACTAACTTATTAAATAAAGATAATTGTGAGAGACAGTTCGCATGGAAAACACAATACGGCATTCCAAAAGAAGAAAAAGAGTCCGATCCATTCCCAATGAAAGTTGGAATTAGTTTTCATAAATTCTCTGGAATGATGCTTTTAAACAATAAAGATTCTCAAAAATCAGGAGAAATAGAAAGATTGAAAAATTTGCTTAAAGAAGAAGATGGAGAAGTTGCAATAGAAGTAATTAAGAAATATGAACAACTCTTAAATCAAATTAAGGATTTTAATAACCTAGAAATAACTGCAAGAGAAAGAGTTCTTGGTTTTACTGCAATAACGGATGCAATAGTTCAAAATAAAAGTCATAAAGTCTATGAGGGTAAAATTGCTGCAACATTTATGGGTTCTGCTGATTTAGTTGGCAGACTGGATGGAGCTCCTCTAGTTGTAGAACTAAAAACTGGGGCACAGCTTCCTCAACATTCAGCTGAAGCAGAGCTCTATGCATTAGGTGCATTTATTCAAACAAAGGAAAAAGAAGTAGTTGTCCTTCATATTTATGTAAGTGATAAAGAAGAAAAAATTGTTGAAAGGAGATTTACACACGACCAGATTGAAGCTTTAAAGGAAAAGTTTGATTCAATTGCTAAAACTATAGGCCAATGGGATCCGAGTGATGCCTTACAACCTGGATTTTCAGAAGGTGATTGGTGTAATTTTTGTGATTTTCAAAAAACTTGTCTTGAATTTAGATAACCCCATCTTTAGATGAAATCAATAATATAATCATCAATATGGATTTATCTAGAACCCAAGTTGAACTAGTTTCAAATGCTTATAAGAAAATAATAAATAACATTGAAATTCTTAGAGAGAGAAAAAGTGCTCCACTTACTCTCGCTGAGAAGTTACTCTTTGGTCACGCTAAGGACGTCACAACTATTTCTTTAAACAAAGGCGAAGATTTTGGAGATTTCCTTCCTGACAGGGTAGCTATGCAAGATGCGACAGCACAAATGGCTATTCTTCAATTCATGCAAGCGGAACTACCTAAAACAGCTGTTCCTACAACAGTGCATTGCGACCACCTAATCCAAGCCTATGAAGGTGCTAATAATGACCTACAGGTGGCCAATAAAACCCATAAAGAAGTTTTTGATTTTTTGAGGTCTTCATCTGAAAAATATGGCATCGGTTTCTGGGGACCAGGAGCTGGAATTATTCACCAAGTTGTCTTGGAGCAATATGCCTTTCCAGGTGGAATGATGATTGGTACTGACAGTCACACTCCAAATGCAGGTGGAATAGGAATGATAGCTATAGGTGTCGGTGGAGCTGATGCTGTTGATGTTATGGCGGGCATGCCATTTAATACAAAAATACCAAAGTTAATTGGTATAAAACTTACAGGCTCAATAAGTGGATGGACCGCTCCAAAAGACATAATTTTAAAAGTTGCCGAAATATTAACTGTAAAAGGTGGGACAAATGCAATTGTCGAATATTTTGGAGAAGGAACAAAAACTATATCTACCACTGGTAAAGCAACAATTACAAACATGGGAGCTGAGATTGGAGCAACATGTTCAGTATTCCCTTTTGATGAAAAAGGTAAAGACTACTTAATCGCTACAGATAGAGAAGATTTAGCTAACTTAGCTGCAGAGAATATGGATATTCTTACTGCTGATGAGGAAGTATTGGAGTCTCCAGAAAAATATTTTGATCAAGTTATAGAGATTAATCTTGATTCATTAGAGCCACATATAGTAGGTCCTCACACACCAGATTTAGCAAGACCGGTCTCAAAGTTAAAAGAGGATGCACTCAAGAATGAATATCCAATAGCTATATCCAGTGCATTAATCGGTTCGTGTACAAATTCATCTTATGAAGATATTGGAAGAGCAGCATTTATTGCACGTGAAGCTGCAAAAAAAGGACTTAAATCAAAAGTTCCTTTGATGGTCACTCCTGGCTCAGAACAAACTAGAGCAACAATTGAAAGAGATGGTTATTTAAAAGATTTGGAAGCAATTGGTGCGACAGTACTTGCAAATGCTTGTGGACCTTGTATCGGACAGTGGAAAAGAGATGATATCAAAGAAGGAGAGAGCAACTCAATTGTATCTTCTTACAATAGGAACTTTCCAGCTCGTAATGATGGCAATGCAGAAACTTTATCTTTCATTGGATCACCTGAAAGTGTTATTGGACTTGCCTTAGGAGGATCTCTTGATTTCGACTTTTTATCTGAAACTCTTACCAACGAGAATGGGGAGGAAGTAAAGTTAACCCCTCCTGTTGCAGATGAACTTCCTTCAGAGGGGTTTGAACAAACTCTTGAGGGATTTATTCAACCTTCGGAATCTACTGAGGGTATTGAAGTAATTATTGATCCCAACTCATCTAGGCTGCAAGTATTAGAGCCATTTGAAGAATTTAATAAAAATAACTACGACTCTTTAACTGTGTTAATGAAAGCAAATGGAAAATGTACAACAGATCATATTTCTCCAGCTGGTAAGTGGCTGCAGTTTAGAGGTCACCTAGAAAATATATCTCAAAATTTATTTATTGGTGTCAATAATTCCTATACAACAGATTCAGGAATGGGAAATAATCTATTAACCAATGAAATTATGTCTCTACCAGATCTTGCAAAAAGTTATCATGAAAAATCTATCAACTGGATAGCAATTGGAGATGAAAACTATGGTGAAGGTTCTTCTCGAGAACATGCAGCTATGGAACCTAGGTTTCGAGGTTGCAAAGTAGTCCTTGTAAAAAGCTTTGCAAGAATTCATGAAGCAAATTTGAAAAAACAGGGCATACTGCCTTTAACATTCGACAATAAAGATGATTATGAATTAATTGAACAGGATGATAAGTTAACAATTGAAGATCCTTCTAACATAGAGCCTGAAAAGCAGGTGATTGTCAATATTGAAAAATCTGATGGTAAAATTTTAGCTATTGCAACCAACCACTCACTATCCGATGAACAGATAACATGGTTCAAAGCTGGATCGGCCTTAAATTATATAAAATCTAGTTAATGGAAAAAATTTCAAGTACTTTAGCATCTCTCAGAAAAGAATATGGAAATAAAGAGCTCGATGTTAATGAACTTTCCGAAAATCCGATTAATCAATTCAAAAAATGGTTAGATGAAGCTATAAAAATTGAAGCAAATGAGCCGAATGCAATGGCAATTTCTACAGTAACAGATGAGAATAAGCCACGATCTAGATATGTTTTATTCAAAGATCTCGTAGAGGAGGAAATAATCTTCCATAGCCATTACGAGAGTCCTAAAGCGAAAGAAATCTTTAATAATCCTAATATTTCGGGTGTATTTTATTGGCCAGAGATTCATAGACAGATTAGATTTGAAGGTGTTTGTAAAAAAGCTTCACCAGAAGTATCTGATGATTATTTCAACTCAAGGCCTAGAGGTGGTCAACTGAGTGCTATTGTTTCAAATCAAAGCCAAAAAATACAGGGGAGAGATGAGATTGAGGAAAAGATAGCTGAATTAGAAATCAAATATAAAAATAAAGAAATCAAAAGACCAGATAATTGGGGTGGGTTTAGTATAAAAATAGTTTATTGGGAATTTTGGCAGGGAAGAGATAACAGGACCCACGATAGATTCTCTTATTCTTTATTAGATAATGAATGGAAAATAGAAAGGCTTTCACCGTAATATGAGGGAAATAAAAATAACAAAAGATTTTATCAATTCTAAAAATACATCTGTACTTTACGAGTCTGGCAATACAAAAGTTTTGATAACTGTATCAATTTCGGACAGGTTACCAAGATGGCTTGAGAATGGAGATTCTGGATGGGTAACTGCTGAGTACAGTATGCTCCCTGGTTCATCGGGCAGCAGGGTTCCTAGAAAATCTTATGAAGGTGGAAGATCTAAGGAAATCTCTAGATTGATTGGAAGGTCATTAAGAGCAGTTTGTAATTTGAAATTATTAAATGGATATTCAGTAACAGTGGATTGTGATGTCTTAGAGGCTGATGGTGGAACGAGAACAGCTTCAATTAACGGTTCATGGATAGCATTAAACGAGTCATTTAATAAATTAGTTGAAAATGGAAAAATGAATCAAAATCCTTTGATGAACCATGTTGCAGCTTTATCCGTGGGAATTGTTGAAGGTGAGTACATAGTTGATCTTGATTATAAAAATGATTCGAATGCCCAAGTAGATTTAAATATAGTATTAAATGATAATTTTGAGATTCTAGAAATTCAAGGAACTGCTGAGAAGAAACCATTCTCCAAAGAAGATCTTGATAAGTTATTTGAAATAACAAAACCAGAAATAGAAAAAATAATAACTCTTCAAAAAAACTAATGAATATACTTCTTGCAACTAAAAATATCAACAAGCATAGAGAAATTTCTAAAATATTAAAAGATACTGGTAACTTCCATCAAGCTATCTACAAAGAAGATTTATTAGATGTTGTGGAGGATAAAAATACAATTTTAGAAAATGCTCAAAAAAAAGCACATGAAATTTATGATCATTATCAGGTTCCTGTAATTTCTGATGATTCTGGTTTATTTGTAAATTCACTCGATGGGATGCCTGGCCTTCATTCAAAAAGGTATGCAGGAGAGAATGCAACCGATCTTCAAAATATTGACAAGCTGTTGGCAAACCTCATCGAAGAAGAGGATAGAAGTGCATACTTTCAAACAGTCTTATATTTCTACGATGGTGTAACTGAAATTTCTACAGATGGAATTCTTGAAGGTATGATTACTAAAAAACCTAGAGGTACAAATGGATTTGGTTATGATTCTATATTTGAAAATAAGGGTAAAACCCTTGCTGAATTATCTTCAGAGGAGAAAAATAGTATTAGTCACCGCAAGATTGCTACAAATAAAATGATTGGAATTCTAAATGAAAAAATCTAAGAATCTTCTCATAGTATTTTTATTTTTATTCTTCTCAGCATGTGAAGCAACTTGGACAATGGAAATAGAACTTAATGATGATAATTCTGGAGATTACAGAATAGCTATTCTTCTTGACCAAGAAGCACAGCTATACGCAGTAGAGACAGGCCAAACTTCTATTGGTGGTTTAAATGCCATACTTACAGCTATGCCAGATGGTTTTGGCTCAACTATTTACGAGGATAATGATAAATTGGGCATCTTAATCAGAAATAATTTTCAAAATATTGAAGAGTTCGAGAATCAATTAGAAATTCTTCGTGAAAATGAGAATACTGAACTGTTGCTACTCCCTTTATCTAATATTTCAATATCTTCTGATGGAAATAAAAGAAGTATCTCAGGTTCTTTTGCAAAAATACTCAATGGTGCAGATGAAGAGATAGAAGGAATAGAAAATATTTATTCTGGTAGCTTAAGCATTCAGCTTCCGGGAAGAGTAACAGAACCAAAAATTGAAAATATTGTAGATAATAAAATAATATTTCAACACTCAGGTTTACTTGAGCAAACCTTCTTGATGTCATCAAACACACAAGAGTTAACACAAGTTTATGTTGTTGGTTTATTATTTTCCCTCTTACTACTTGGCTATATAATTGCTAGACAACGGAATAGAAATAAGTAATATTGATACATGATGAATATCATAATTATTAATTAAGGACAACGAACGTATCGTTGTTACCCTTGCATGGCAGGGGTTTTTTTTTAGATATGAAAATAGATATATTTGATACAACTTTGAGAGATGGCTTTCAGCAGGAAGGGATATCACCTTCTGTGAAGGACAAGCTTGCTATTGCAGAATTACTTGATGAACTAGGTGTAGCCTTTATAGAGGGTGGCTGGCCGGGTGCTTCACCCAAAGAAGAAGAATTTTTTGATAGGGCTAAAACTGAACTTAAACTTAAAAATGCAAAACTAGTAAGTTTTGGATCTACAAGAAAACTAAATTCAAAAGTTGATGAGGATCCACAAGTCCAGGCGCTCATTGACTCTGGAACAGAGTATGTCTGTATTGTAGGAAAATCATCAAATTTACATATTACAAAAGCAATTCAAACTGATGTTAAAAGTGCTATAGAAATGGCTGTTGACACAATTGAACATCTTAGTTCCAAAGGCAAAAAAGTCTTTTTTGATGCTGAACATTTTTTTGATGGATATAAAGAGGACTCCAAAACAAGTCTTGAAATAATGGATGCAGTTATGGCTGCTGGTGTAGATTGCTTCATATTTTGTGACACAAATGGAGGAACGTTACCGTCAGAAGTCACTGCAATATTAACCGAAATATTGCCAAGGTATGATGGCCAAAAGTTTGGTGTACATTTTCAAAATGATAATGGATGTGCAGTTACAAATTCCATGGCAGCAGTCAATTTGGGAGTGAACCATGTTCAAGGGACCATGAACGGCTATGGAGAGAGAACTGGAAATGCGGATCTTTGTACTCTTGTACCAAACTTATCTTTAAAAATGGGTCATGAAACAATAAATTTAGAATCTTTAAAAAAGCTAACACCTATAGCAAATCACATTGCTGAACTAGTCAATGTCACTATCGATTCTAGACAGCCATATGTTGGTTCAGCTGCTTTTACTCACAAAGCTGGATTACATGCTTCCGGTATGGCTAAAGACAGCTCACTATACGAACACATTGACTCTTCTGCTGTAGGGAACTATACACGAACTACGGTCTCAGAACTAGCTGGTAGGGCAAGTGTAATTACTAAAGCAAATGAGTTTGGTTTAGAGTTTTCAAATGATGATGCGAAAGAATTAATTAATCATGTACAGAATTTAGAACATGCTGGATATCAATTTGAGGCTGCAGATGCATCTTTATTTTTACTTATGAATAAAGTAAAAAATGTAGTTCCAGAGTTTTTTAGTTTTGAGAGTTTTCGTGTATTTTCAGAAAGGCGCAATTCGGAAAATGTTATCTCAGAAGCTGTAACAAAATTAATTGTCAATGAGAATAGATACGTCACAACTGGTGAGGGGGTCGGCCCTGTAGACGCTCTAAGTAAGGCCCTTGTAGCAGCATTAGAGGCTGATTACCCAAATGTTACAACCATCAAATTAGTTGATTACAAAGTAAGAATTATTGATTCTTCTGATGGTACCGAAGCAAAAACAAGGGTCTTAATTGAATTTACAGATACAACTAAAAACTGGAGCACTATAGGTGTCCATGAAAATATTATCAATGCCTCATGGAATGCACTTTGTGATGGATTTAATTATTATTTTATGACAAGCTAATTAGATATTTTCTAATTTTTTTATTTATACTTATAAAAAAGGAGTATTCCTATGAATGAAAAAATAGAAAACCTATTAGAAGAAAATAGAAAATTTAGCCCATCTGAAAATCTTGTTAACAATGCAAATGCAACAAGTGATTGGTTTACAGAAGCAAATGAAGACCGTATAGAGTTTTGGAAAAAACAAGCCCTTGAACGTATTACGTGGTACAAAGAACCGACAGAAGTTTTAGATGATTCAAATGCACCTTTTTACAAATGGTTCAAAGATGGAGAGCTGAACCTTTCATATAACTGTTTGGACAGACATCTTGAAACTGATGCTGACAGAGTAGCATTTTACTGGGAAGGGGAGCCTGGAGATACTCAGGAAATTACTTATCAAGATCTGTATGAAAGAGTTTGTAGGCTTTCAAATGCACTAAAAAAATTAAATGTTGGAAAGGGTGATAGGGTAGCAATCTACCTCGGCATGACTCCTGAAATAGTTGTATCAATGCTAGCTTGTGCAAGAATTGGAGCGGTTCATTCAGTTGTTTTCGGAGGCTTTTCGTCAGAAGCTTTAGCTGATAGAATTAACGACGCACAAGCTAAATTAGTCATTACTGCTGATGGTGCCTGGAGAAGGGGAGATATCGTACCTCTAAAAGAAAATGTTGACGGATCTCTTTCATTGACTGAATACATAGAAAATGTAATTGTAGTTAAAAGAACCAATCAAGAAATCTCAATGGTTGAAGGTAGAGATCACTGGTACGAAGACATTACAAAAAATGAATCTTCAGAATGTGAACCTGAAGTAATGAATGCTGAAGATATGCTTTACATTCTTTACACATCCGGTACTACAGCGAAACCGAAAGGAATAGTTCACACCCAGGCAGGATATCTAACTGGAGTTACAACGACTCACCATGAAGTTTTTGACATCAAAGATGACGATATTTATTGGTGTGCTGCTGATTGTGGTTGGGTTACTGGCCATAGTTATATTGTTTATGGACCTCTTGCAAACAAAACTACAAGTGTGATGTACGAGGGAGCTCCTAATGCTCCAGATGAGAAAAGACTATGGAATATAATTGAAAAGTATAAGGTAAATATTTTCTATACAGCACCAACCGCTATTAGGGCATTTATGAAATGGGGAGTAGAACATCCGCAAGCTCATGACCTATCATCACTGAGACTTTTAGGTACAGTTGGTGAGCCAATTAATCCTGAGGCATGGATGTGGTATCACCAAAATATAGGTAACGAGCAATGCGCAATTGTTGATACCTGGTGGCAAACGGAAACGGGTTCCATTATGATTTCACCATTACCAGGAATAACCGATACTAAGCCTGGGTCTGCATGTGGACCTCTTCCAGGAATAGAGTCTGCCATCATAGACGAAAAAGGAAACGAAGTTGGTAAAGGAGAAGGTGGTTATTTGGCTATTAAAACACCATGGCCATCAATGTTAAGAACAGTGTATGGGGATGATCAGAGATATATTGATACTTATTGGTCACAACATGAAGGTCTATATTTTGCTGGCGATGGAGCGAAATATGATGATGAAGGCTATGTATGGCTTTTAGGCAGAGTAGACGACGTTATGAATATTTCAGGACATAGAATTTCAACAGCTGAGGTTGAGAGTGCTTTAGTCTCACATGAAGCAGTAGCTGAGGCTGCTGTAATTGGAAGATCTGATGAGATATCAGGCGAAGCGATTGCAGCATTTGTTTCTTTAATAGGAACTGATCAAGGTGATGAGAATTTAATCTCAGAATTAAGGCAACATGTAAGTGATAAAATTGGACCGATAGCTAAACCAAAAAGTATCGTGATAACCGCAGACTTACCAAAAACTCGAAGTGGTAAAATTATGCGTAGGCTTCTCAAAGACATTTCAGAGGAGAGAAAACTTGGCGATGTTACTACATTGGCTAATGCTGACATAGTCTCTGAGCTACAATCGAGGGCGATAGATTCCGACGATGAGTGAAAGAACATTTAGCTGGAATTTACCCCAAGATGCTGTTCAAAAATTAATAAGTCTCGATCGTTACCAAAGAATCGAATTTTTTAGAGATTTACCTATGGAAAATGTTCCGATAGGTGCATTAATGGGATTTTCTGAGATAGATATTGACGACAAAGGGCATGTAACCTTTACTATTACACCTCAAGAATTTCATTACAATCCTCTAGGCACAGTACACGGAGGACTAGCTGCTACCTTGTTAGATTCTTGCAATAGTATTTCAGCGAACTGTCAGGTTGATAAAGGATTTCTTACAATGACAACGGATATCAGAGTAAATTATTTAAGACCAATGACTATAAAAACTGGCGAGGTAACTGCTGCTGCGATTATCGAAAAAGTAGGTAGAAAAGTAATTTTTGTTAAAGGGTCACTGGCTGATAAAGATGGAAAAGTGTATGCCACAGCTAGTTCCACTGAACTTGTGGTTGAAGTTTAATTCAACTAAAAAATTTGTGCGGATGAGAGGACTCGAACCTCCACGAGCAAAGCTCACTGGATCCTAAATCCAGCGCGTCTACCAGTTCCGCCACATCCGCTAAAATGTCGCGTGGGTCGCCGGGGACTTGAACCCCGAACCTGCGGATTAAGAGTCCGATGCTCTGCCAGTTGAGCTAGCGACCCTTTTATACAGATTAACCGAACTAAGATTACTTAACTATTATTTTTTAATTAATTGTTTCCATAAAACCAGTATCATGGAACAATACTTAGACGTACGGGCTGTGGCTCAGCTTGGCTAGAGCGCCTGCTTTGGGAGCAGGAGGTCGTGAGTTCGAATCTCACCAGCCCGACGAATCGCATTATTGCGGGTGTAGCTTAATGGCAAAGCTCCAGCCTTCCAAGCTGGCTATGAGGGTTCGATTCCCTTCACCCGCTCGAGGCTCTCGTAGCTCAAATGGATAGAGCAACAGACTTCTAATCTGTAGGTTATAGGTTCGAGTCCTATCGAGAGCGCGCGTGGTGGTCGTAGCTCAGTTGGTTAGAGCACCTGGTTGTGGTCCAGGATGTCGCGGGTTCGAATCCCGTCGATCACCCCAATTTTATTAATTAAGGAGAAAATTGAAATATAAGATTAAAAAAGAATCAGAATTTGAAAAGAATCTTGAAATCAAGGTCGAACTTGAAGACTTAGATGATCATAGAGATGAAGCCATAAAAAAAATTGGTAAACAAATAAAAGTGGACGGATTCAGGACTGGAAAAATTCCTGCCAATATTGTAAAAAGGGAAGTTGGAGAAGATTATATAAACGAAGAAGCCATAGAACTATTTTTACCACAAACATTATTTTCTATTCTCAATGATGAAGAAATATCACCAGCAACTAGACCCGCTATTAAAGAAATTAAAAAAGAAAAAAGTCATTTTGATGTAAATGTTTTGATTACTCTCTGGCCTACGCTTTCAAAACTACCAAAACTCAGTCAAACAGTTGAGGTTGATTCAATTGCACCTACAGATGACGAAATCGCAGATCAGATAGAGAGAATAAAATCACAATTTGCAGAGGTCTCTAAAGTTGAGAGGCCACTCAATTCTGGAGACTTTGCGATGATGAATTTATCAGCAACAAAAAATGGTGTTGAAGTAAAAGATTTTACATATAATGACTACCTTTATGAAGTCGGAACTGGTGCCCTTACTCCATCTTTAGACTCCAAACTCGAAGGAGTTGCACCTGGGGCTATTATAAAATTTAATGATTCTATCCCACAACTCAATGAAGAGAATGTTGAGGTGACTGTTTTATTAAAGGAAGTTAGAGAAAAGATACTACCTGAATTAACTGATGAATGGGTTTCTGATACTACTGAGTTCGAGAATGTTGATTCTCTAAAAAAAGAACTGGTAGTAAATATTGAGAATGTTAAAAAACAACAGATAGCATCTCAGTATCAAGGTCAACTTACAAGTAAGCTAATTGAAGAGGTAGACATGAAACTTCCTGAACAATTAGTAATTGCAGAAATGGATAGTATTCTACAAAATTTTCTAAATGAATTAAAGCAAAGCAATATTCAATTAGAAGATTATTTTAAAATAACTGGATTAACTGAAGAAACACTCAGAGATGACCTTAATAAACAAGCTTCAAGAAATTTAACAATGGTACTAATACTTGATAAAGTTATCGCAGATTTAGACATGAAGCTTGATGAGAAAGATATCGCATTGGTTGACGAACACATGGTTACCCACAAAGATGATGCGGAAGATTCTGATCAAAGTAGCCACAGGATGAATTTAGAAGCTGAATCTCTTCGTAACAAAGCGATGCTTCACATATTACAACAAGGTATCTCAGTTGATAAGGACGGTGAAAAAGTATACCTACAGGATGTATACAATAGAGATACAGATTTAGGAGAGGAAGAATAAAATGGAAAAAATACCTTCAAATTATGTAATACCTACAGTTATTGAAAATACCAGTAGGGGAGAAAGAGCTTTTGATATATATTCAAGGCTATTGAAAGATAGAATTATTTTTCTTGGTACGCCGATCGATGACGGTGTAGCTAACTCAATCATGGCTCAGTTATTACATCTAGAATCAGAAGATCCTGAAAAAGATATCTTTATGTATATCAACTCACCAGGTGGCTCTATTACTTCATTGTTTACAATTTTTGACACAATGAACTATATCAGACCAGATATTTCAACAGTCTGTATGGGGCTTGCAGCCTCGGCTGCATCAGTAATTTTAGCTGGTGGAACTAAAGGTAAAAGATATAGTCTTCCAAATGCAAGGATTATGCTCCATCAACCATCTGGAGGCATGGAAGGAACTGTAGCTGATATGGAGAGGAATTTTGACTTAATTGTCTCAATGAGAACTCAACTAAACCAATTATTGGCAGATTTTACCAATCAGGATGTAGAGAAAGTTACTGCTGATACTGATAGGGATTTTTGGATGACTGCACAAGAAGCTTTAGAATACGGTATAGTAGATGAAGTACTAACTCAAAGGGAGTTAGTCGACAAAAAATAAAATAACAGGGTAGTAAATATGGCTAATAAAGAATCGTCATCCGAACCTCTAAAATGTAGTTTCTGTGGAAAATCTCAGAAACAAGTAATTAAATTAATTGCTGGTCCAGGTGTTTACATTTGTGATGAATGTATTGAGCTTTGTACTGAAATCATTGAAGAAGAGAAAATTGACTCAATTGAAAACACCGACGAAGTAAATCTTCCATTACCTAAAGAAATTAATCATTCTTTAAATGAATTTGTTATAGGTCAAAACGATGCAAAGAAAACGCTTGCGGTTGCTGTTTATAATCACTACAAAAGAATTTATAAAGACGACACAATTAAAGATGATCTCGAAATACAAAAATCTAACGTTTTAATTTTAGGACCAACAGGAAGCGGTAAAACCCTATTGGCGCAAACGCTTGCAAAGATATTAAATGTACCATTCGCTATAGCAGATGCTACTACGCTTACTGAAGCGGGTTATGTTGGTGAAGATGTTGAAAACATATTACTTTCACTAATAAATGCTGCAGATTTCGATATCCAAAAAGCAGAAAAAGGCATAATTTACATTGATGAAATAGACAAGATTACCAGAAAATCTGATAATCCTTCAATAACACGAGATGTATCCGGTGAAGGAGTCCAGCAAGCTCTGTTAAAAATATTAGAAGGTACTGTAGCCCAGGTTCCACCCCAAGGTGGTAGAAAACATCCTCAACAAGAGTATCTCCAAATAGATACGACCAACATCTTATTTATTGTTGGTGGTGCATTTGATGGGCTTGAAGAAATTATTACTAAGAGATTAGGCGAGAATTCAATTGGCTTCTCAGCTTCCTTAGATGGAACTAGCAAAATAAATCAAAATGAAATATTTCAAAATGTTGAGACTAAAGATTTAATAAAGTTTGGTTTAATTCCAGAGTTTATTGGAAGACTTCCTATTGTCACGAATGTAAATGAATTGGAAAAAGAGTCACTTATTAAAATTTTGACAGAGCCAAAGAATGCAATTACTAAACAATTTAAAAAAATGTTTGCGTTAGATGATATTGATTTAATATTTACAGATGACTCACTTGATGCTCTTGCTGACTTAGCACTGGAAAGAAATACAGGAGCAAGAGGTTTAAGGTCAATACTCGAAAAAATACTATTAAATGAAATGTATGAATCTCCATCAAGAAAAGATATAGATCAGATTATCTTAGATAAAGAAAATGTTCTTGATGGTATCCAGCCCAAGCTAGTTTTAAATCCAAACAAAGATTCTAAAAATTCAAAACCTGCATAGTTACATGCGAGATGAACAATACGAGCCACTAAAAATAGAAAAAAAATGGCAACAAGTCTGGGAAGACCAAAATAAATTTAAGCCTAAACCTTCAGATAAGCAATTTTCTATAGTTATCCCTCCACCAAACGTAACGGGATCTCTACATATGGGGCATGCCTTGGAGCACTCTATTATTGACGTTCTAGTTAGATATAAAAGGCTAAATGGGTTTGAAGCATTATGGGTTCCCGGAACAGATCATGCTGGAATTATTACCCAATTACTTGTCGAAAAAGAACTATCTTCTCAAGGCACAAGTAAAGAGTTACTTGGCAGAGACAAATTTATTGATGAAGTATGGAAGTGGAAAGAGACATCTGGTGAGAATATTTCAAATCAAATGAAAACACTTGGTATGAGCTGTGATTGGAGTATGGAAAGATTTACTATGGATGAAGGTCTTTCCGATGCTGTTCAGCAGGTATTCGTTGATTTGTACGAAAAAGATCTGATATACAAAGGAACTCGGATGGTTAACTGGGACACAACACTCATGTCTGCAGTCTCTGATCTGGAAGTAAACATGACTTCTAAGCAGGGAAAACTATGGAATCTCAGATACAAAGTAGGAGATGAGCATTTAGTAATCGCAACAACACGTCCAGAAACATTATTAGGAGATTCAGCAATTGCTGTTAATCCTAATGATGAACGGTATAAAAACTTAATCGGCAAAAAAGCAATCATCCCTTTAGTTAATAGAGAAGTTCCAATAATTGCAGATGAATATGTTGATATCGAATTTGGATCAGGCTGTGTAAAAATTACACCAGCACATGATTTTAATGATTACGAGATTGGCATTAAGCATTCACTAGAATTAATTAGTTGTATGAATCTTGATGGTTCAATTTCAAATGACGAGTTTATCCCCAAAAATCTAAGGGGGCTTGATAGGTTCGAAGCAAGAAAAATAATCATTCAAGAATTACAAAAGCTTGATCAAGTTGAAAAGATCGATGATTATACAAATCAAATACCAATAGGAGATAGGTCAAAAAGCATACTTGAACCCATGATTACAGAACAATGGTTTGTTAAAACTAAAGATATTGCTAAGGATGCAATTAAAGCTGTCGAGACCGATGAAATTAAGTTTATCCCAAAAAACTGGGAAAAGACTTATTTTGAATGGATGTACAACATTCAAGACTGGTGTATATCAAGACAAATATGGTGGGGACATAGAATTCCAGCTTGGTATGACGATAATGGCAACATATATGTGGGTTTATCAGAAGAAGATGTGAGAAGTAAAAATAATCTATCGAACGAGATAGCTCTTATTCAAGATGAAGATGTCCTCGATACATGGTTCTCGTCAGCATTGTGGCCATTTTCAACCCTTGGTTGGCCAGAGGATACTGATAAATTAAAACAATATTACCCAACTTCATTACTAGTTACAGGATTTGATATTATATTTTTTTGGGTAGCCAGGATGATAATGATGGGTTTACATGTTCAGAAAGAGGTACCTTTTCAAGATATATTAATTCATGGTTTAGTAAGAGATTCAAAAGGTCGTAAAATGTCTAAAAGTTTAGGTAATACAATTGACCCTCTAGAGTTATCTGTAAATCATGGGGCGGATGCACTAAGGTTTTCTTTAATAGAAAAGGCATCACCAGGTCAAGATGTCCCATTCGATGAAGAGTGGACCGTAGCAGCCAAAAAATTTGGTAACAAGATCTGGAATGCTGCAAAATTTGTACATCTTTACACAGACGACTCTGATGATCTAAAAAATGATGAGATTATAAGTAAGGAAAATATATGGATACTCACAAGATTTAACCAAGTGTTAAATGAATTCGAACTCTTATTCAATGACTATAAAGTATCTGATGCCTATAAAGTATTTTATAATTTTCTATGGTCAGATCTGTTTGATTGGTATTTTGAATTATCTAAAAATCTTATTACAAACAATATTAATAAAGAAGAAACTAGCTATGTCCTGAGATCTGTATTTTTAAAATCATTAAAGATTTTAAATCCAGCAATGCCGCACATCACAGAGGAAATATGGAGTTCATTTGATGAAACTTTACTAATTGACAATGTATGGCCTGATAAATATAAAATCAATCAAAATGATACACAAGAAGTAGAAGCACTGAAAAATATAATTAGTCAGATACGAAACTTTAAAGTTACGTATGGACTTAAAAATTCACAATCCATTGAACTACATAGTTCAACGAATTTTGAAGACTGGTTCATAATGCAGCTAGAGGTACTAACAAAGTGTACCGTTCATAAAGATAGTGATATCTTTTCTAGAGAGAAGAATTTAGTAGTTTTTCAGCATCAGAACTTTAAGTTTGGACTAGTTCCTGGAGAGTATATTGATATTGAAGTCGAAAAGAAAAAATTGAACAAAAAATTAGCTGAACTCAGTAAAACTCTAGATGTCTCAAAATCGCGTTTAGATAATAAAAAGTTTGTAGAAAATGCAAAACCTGAATTGATTCAACAAGAAAAGAAAAACCTCGCTAATGTTACATTAGAAATTGACACTATTAATGAAACT
>ERZ1047985.62-NODE-62-length-90603-cov-9.303165_pt1 | contig 90603 bp, 82 predicted proteins | sample MGYA00383097_ERZ1047985 | MGnify/ENA primary metagenome ERZ1047985 (study PRJEB29581, sample SAMEA5548367) | metagenome | biome: marine; feature: coastal; material: water | depth 50 m | study: Short-term variability in the microbial, nano- and picoplankton dynamics...
CTAAGGCATTATCTCTAACCATCTCTGCTGAAAGTTTTTGTCTAGGATATTGTGCTAAATAAGTATTATCTGGATCTAAGACTAAATTTTCAGCTTTAATTTTACTAGATTGTCTGTAAGTTGAGGACATAACTATTCTTTTAATAAACTTTTTGGTATCCCACTCATCAGAATTTTGATAAGTATATGCCAACCAGTCTAAAAGCTCTGGATTGATGGGTTTACTTCCCTGACTTCCAAAATCATCAGGCGTGGAGACTATTCCTACTCCAAAAAATTGTTGCCAAATTCTATTTACTGCTACCCTGGAGGTTAAAGGATTGTCTTTTTCAAAAAACCATTTAGTTAAACCAATTCTGTTTTTTGGATATTTTTTTTCATCAAATGGTAGTATAATTTTAGGTGTTCCAGGTTCTACTTCATATGTTGGGGCATCATAACTTCCTCTATTTAAAACATAAGTTTTTCGAAGATTTTCAGATTCCTTCATAACCATAAGTGTCACTTTATTTATACTATCAGGAAGATTTACAAAACTAAGTTCACTTTCTGTTTCACCTTTTTTAATTGTTAAATTTGGTTTTGGTGCAGTATCCCCATAAGCAATAATTCCATTTTCATCTACATTATTAAAGAAACTGAATAAGTTAAAAAATTCTTTCTGTGAAACAGGATCATATTTATGAGAATGACATCTTGCACATTCAACGGTTAATCCCATCATTATTGTAGATGTTGTAATGGTTCTATCCGCAACATATTCAACCCTATATTCTTCAGGAATAACTCCTCCTTCTTGAGTAATTTTATGGTTTCTATTAAATCCTGATGCAAGTATTTGTTCTTTAGAAGCATTTGGTAACATATCGCCAGCTATTTGCCACTTCATAAACTTATCATAAGGTAAATTTTTATTATAAGCATGAATAACCCAATCTCTCCATGGCCACATAATTCTTTCTTGATCATCTTGATACCCATGGCTGTCTCCATATCTGGCCAAATCCATCCAAATAGATGCCATTCTTTCACCATATGAATCAGATGCGAGTAATTTATTAACCGCTTTCTCATAGGCATTCTCAGATTTGTCTAATAAAAAAGAGTCTATCTCTACGATGGTTGGAGGAAGACCTATAAGATCAAAAGAAACTCTACGCAATAAAATTTCTTTTTTTTCCATTTCGGAAGGCTCTAATCCTTTTAATTCTAAATTTTTTGCTATAAAATAATCTATTTCATTTGAAGTCCAATCCTCAAAAATAGTTGAAGGAATTTCGGATAGCTTAGGTTTATTATATGACCAATGTTTTTCCCATTTTCCACCTTGATCAATCCATTTTTTCAAAATATTTTTTTCTTTTTCTGAAAGTATTAAATTAGAATCAGGTGGCGGCATCAAATAATCAATTTTTTCACTATTTATTCTTTTAAGAATTTCACTTTCATTTGGATTATTCCTATTTACAATAAAATGACTTTCACTGTCTTTTAAAGAAGCATAAAATCCATCTTCAATATCAAGTCTTAAATTGGCTTTTCTTGCCTTTTCATCTGGACCATGGCAAGCATAACATTTATCTGAAAGAATTGGTTTTACATCAAAATTAAAATCAACTAAGTTTATTTCTTCATTGGAAAAATTAGAATTTGAGAAAGCACTATCCTCTTTGGAAATTACAGTCGTATTCTCATTAGGAATACTAGATAAACCTTTGAATAATAATGCTGCTACAAATGGAATAATAAAATATCCAAGCAACCTATATTTTTTTAAATTATTGTCCACAATAATTTAAAGGTATAATTTTTTTTTTTTAATTAAATATTTGAATCTAATTAGAGTTTATTTTAAAGCTTTTAAAATAATTTTTTCCATAACATTATACCCTGCTTTATTTGGATGAACTAGATCATCAGCTGAAGTATATTCAGGAACTTTTAAGCCTCCATTTTCATCGGACATAAATGAATAATAATCAACATATTTGAGATTATTTTTTTTGCAGTAATCTTTCAAAATCTTATTAAGTTTAATCACTTTTGATGCAGGATTTAATCCAGGTGACCAAGGAAAATCTAATGCTGGAAGTGTAGAACATATAAAAACACTAATATTGTTAGCCAGTGCAATTTCAGCCATAGAAATTATATTTTCAGCAGAATTTTCAATCGAAATTGGTCCAGTATTTCCTGCTATATCGTTTATGCCAGCCAAAATTACAACACTCTTAGGGGATAAGTTTACAACATCAGATTTAAATCTAATTAACATTTGTGGAGTAGTTTGACCACTAATTCCTCTATTTACAAAAGGATTTTCAATAAAAAATTTTTTATTAAAAAAACTCCATCCTTCTGTAATGGAATTCCCCATAAAGACTACTCTATTAGGTTCAATTATTTTCTTTAATTCTTTATTGTTTTTTTGATATTTATTTAAATTAGCCCAATCCTGTAAATTCCCACCTCCAGCTATATTTATATCCTGTGAGTAATTATTGTCCATAATAAAATTTAGTATTAATATTAGAAATGTTAATTTTTTTAGATTCATTTTATTAATTTTTTTTAGTTTTTGAGTGTATCCATTTTAAAAAATCTTTTTCTGCAAAAGCTACATCCCAACTATTATGTTCTACATTTTCATAAATGGTAACTTTTGGATTTCCTCCAGCATTAATTATGGCTTGAGCCATTTTTAATGATTGATTTGGATGAACAACTTTATCTGCAGAGCCATGAAAAATCCAAATATTAACTTTTTTTGCAAAATTATCGACTGAATTAGGGTCACCATCACCACAAATTGGAGTTGCAGCAGCGAACATATTAGGCCTTTGATTTAGTATTGAAAAAGTTCCTAAACCTCCCATGGATAATCCGCTTATATATACTTTATCTTTATCAACATCTTTACGATTAACTAAATGATCCATGAGCTTAATAACTAAACCTAGAGCATCAGATTTTTCAACTTGATAATCATATTCATAAGGAGAATAATAACCTCCCCACCAATCATTTTTAGGAGATTGCGGAAAAATTACCCAAGACTTATATTTTTCTCTATTTTCTTTTTTTAAAAATAATTTAGCTCCGTGAACAAGTTGTAATTCATTATCGTTTCCTCTTTCTCCAGCTCCATGTAAAAAAAGATGTAAAGGATAACTTTTTTCTGAATCATAATTTTGAGGCTTTAAAACTCTGTAATTTAGAGTGTCTTTTCCTTGAATAAAAATTTCTTTTTCAAATAAATCTAAATTTTGAGAACTTAATGTGTTTAAAAAGAAGAACATTAATATTAAAGGTTTTGTAATAATACTTTTGGTTTTATTATACCAACTTGGTTTCATAGCAATTTTCTCTGATATCCTTTTCCTTATTATTTTTAAATCATTTAGAGTTGGCATCCAATCATTGTATAAATTATTATCTATAAAAATTCTAGTTGGAAATTTTCTGTTAATATCAGGTTTAAATCCTCTATTTTTCATCTCTCTTATAATATCTTGATATCTATTGTATAGATACTCTCCTTTATCATAAAAGAAATATACATGACCTGAATTAAGAGTATATTTTTTGCTTATTTTTTCTCTCCTTAAACCAATTTTACTATTTAATGTACGATTTAGTGCTGCTGGAATCATAGTTATTTCTCTATACTCTGCTATAAGATGTTGGTCTTTTAATTCTGACGGATTAACCAAATTTATTCTTGTCATAAACCTCTTATTCTGTTGAAGGTATTCTTATTTTTTCAACTAAATCTTGTATTTCTTTTGGAGGATCACTTGTTATATGACAAACAATAAGTGAAACTATAAAATTAGTTAACATTGCAAAAGTACCAAAACCTTCAGGAGATATTCCAAACCACCAATCTTCACTTGTTCCACCACCAAACCATCCAAATTTAAATTTTGTCATATAAAAAAGCATAAGTAAAAGTCCAGTTGACATTCCTGCAACTGCTCCTTCCTTATTCATTCTTTTATAGAAAATACCCATTACAATAGCGGGAAAAAAAGAAGCGGCAGCTAGACCAAAAGCAAGTGCTACAACTGCAGCAACAAAACCGGGAGGATTAATTCCAAAATATCCAGCCATAACAACTGCAAAAAATGCAGAAATTCTAGCAGCGATTAGTTCGCCTTTTTCAGAAACGTCAGGTTTAATTATTTTTTTTATTAGATCGTGAGATATTGAAGATGAAATTACTAAAAGTAGACCTGCTGCGGTTGAGAGTGCAGCAGCTAAGGCACCTGCTGCTAAAAGAGCAATTACCCAATTTGGCAATTCAGCTATTTCAGGATTTGCCATTACCATTATATCTCTATCAATAGTAAGTTCATTTATTTGTGGATCAGCTACATATTGTACTATACCATCTTTATTTTTATCATCAAAAGTTAATAAACCTGTTTTTTCCCAATTGTCAAACCAACCAGGCAATTCATCATATTTTTTTTCACTAACTGTTTCAATTAAATTAGTTCTAGCAAATACTGCTATTGCTGGTGCAGTAGTATATAAAATAGCAATAAATAGAAGTGCCCAACCAGCAGACTTTCTAGCATCACTAACTTTTTTAACTGTAAAAAATCTCACGATTACATGTGGAAGCCCTGCTGTTCCAACCATAAGTGCAGCTGTTATAAAAAATACATCCAACATAGATTTGGATCCTGATGTGTATTCGTGAAAACCTAACTCCATACTTAGACCATCGAGTTTATCTAAAAGATAAATCCCATCAGCACCTTGGGAACCAAAACCAAGTTGAGGAATTGGATTACCAGTCATTTGAATAGAAATAAAAATAGCCGGGACCATGAAAGCAAAAATTAATACACAATATTGTGCAACTTGGGTATATGTAATCCCCTTCATTCCTCCCAATACGGCATAAAATAATACTATTGCCATTCCAATTACAACACCAGTATTAATATCTACTTCTAAGTAACGTGAAAAAACCAAGCCTACGCCTCTCATTTGCCCTGCTACGTAAGTAAATGATATAATTAATGCACATAAAACTGCAACTAATCTTGCAGTATTAGAGTAATATCTATCACCTATAAAATCAGGAACAGTAAATTTTCCAAATTTTCTTAAATAAGGCGCTAAAAGTAGAGCTAATAAAACATATCCACCTGTCCAACCCATTAAAAAAACTGATCCATCATATCCCATAAAAGATATTAGCCCAGCCATTGAAATAAAAGAAGCAGCAGACATCCAATCTGCTGCAGTTGCCATTCCATTTGCTATTGGCGATACTCCGGCACCAGCCACATAGAAATCTTTTGTTGATCCTGCTTTAGACCAAAAGGCTATTCCTATATATAGTGAAAAAGTTAACCCGATCATTAGCCATATCCAAAGTTGTAAAGTCATAATAATTACTTTATATTATATTTTTTGTCTAACCTATTCATTAGAGATATATACACAAATATTAGTAATACAAATACATAAATAGAGCCTTGCTGAGCAAACCAAAAGCCTAACTTAAATCCAGCTATCTTAATTTGATTTAATTCATCAATTAATAAAATTCCAAATCCAAATGAAACTGTAAACCAAATTGATAATAATATCACCAGGTATTTTAAGTTTTCTTTCCAATATTGTTGAGCGAGTTTTTTATTCATAATTATAAAAGTATTTAATTATTATTTTAGTTCAACCACAATTTAGTTTTTTTTAAATCATTTAATACATTAAAAAAAGATCAATATTTATAAATTTAAAAACAAATCAACTATTTTTAATTAATAAAAGAATCCTAAATGAAACATAGAATTATTATTTTTTCTCTTTTATGTTATTTTTCTTGTGATACAATTACAAAAAAACCTAAAGCGTCATCAGATCATAGTTGCATGCCAAGCAATACTATCACAAGAAATTTATCAGAAAATTTATATGACATTGAAATTGCCTTATCTGGAAATACTAATGGGATGATCTTTGTTAAAGGTGGAGAGTTTGAAATGGGTGGAGATAATAATGAGGCAAAACAAGATGAGTTTCCAAAACATAAAGTTATAGTAAATTCATTTTGGATGGATGAAACGGAAGTTACAAATGATCAATTTAAAGAATTTGTAGATGCAACAGGATACATAACAACTGCTGAAAAGGCAATAGATTGGAATGAAATTAAAAAAATAGTACCTCCTGGAACACCAAAACCTCATGATAGCTTATTGTCGCCAGCCTCATTAATTTTTTATGAAACTGAAGTTACAAATTTGAACGATTACACTCAATGGTGGAGGTTGGAAAAAAAGACCAATTGGAGAAGTCCTTTTGGAAAAAATAGTAATATAAAAAATAAGGGAAATCATCCTGTAGTTCATATTAGTTGGGATGATGCAATTGCATACTGTAAATGGACAGGTAAAAGATTGCCTACGGAAGCAGAATTTGAATATGCATCAAGAGGGGGTTTAATAAACAATATATATAGTTGGGGAAATGAACCAGTATATGAAGGCATATTAAAAGCTAATATTTGGGAGGGAAAATTTCCTTCAAATAATAAAATGGAAGACAAGTTTTACTACACTGCTCCAGTTAAATCTTTTCAGCCCAATGGATTTGGATTTTATGATCTTGGCGGAAATGTTTGGGAATGGTGCTCTGATTGGTATCATTCAGATTACTACAATATGAGTTCAGAAAAATTGGCTATTAATCCTAAAGGCCCAAAAAACAGTTATGATCCTATGGAACCTTATAGCCCAAAAAAAGTTATGAGAGGCGGAAGTTTTTTATGTAATGATTCTTATTGTAGTGGGTTTAGAAATTCTATGAGAATGAAAAGCACTCCAGACTCAAGTTCAATGCATACTGGATTTAGAACTGTAATGGATGTGAAGTCTTAAAAAAAAACACCCCCGGTTTTAGAACTCGGAGGTGTTTTAACAACAACTAACCAAAAATATTATGTATTAATAGTGTTGCATTAATCATGCCAAACTCATTTTTTAAAACATTTTTTTAAAATGAATTATTGTTTTAAACCCTTTTTTAGTAAAATAAGATGGAGAGTCTATAGGTCCAGCAGCTAAAATAAAATCTCCACCCCAAGCACCTAAACTTTTAATCTCACCCTTGTAATCTTTAAATAAAATTTCTTTAATAGGCTTTCTTTTAAGTTCTTTTGAAAGAAGTAATTCATGTTTTTTAATGCAATTTTGAAATTCAATTAGATTATTTGAAGAAATAAACTTTTTCGTCAATTGAGAAAAGGCCAGTATGACATTAGAAGAAATTTTTTTATCATAAAAATTTTTAATTTGATTATTTGTGTCTTGTTTTTTATTTAAATGAATAAAAAATAAATTGTCTGAAAAAACTGGTTTAAAAGAAGTCTCCTGAATTATTGGCAAGCTATTTTCTAGTTTATAAAGTAATGGAGTTTTACTTTTAGCACAAGCAATATCATATCCACTTCCTTTATAATTGGACCAAAGTAATTTATAAGGATCAATTTTAGCCCAATTTGCAATATTGTTTATTAAAGTTGAAGAGCTGCCTAAACCCCAATCATTTGGAAAATCAAGTTTAGTTTTAACTATTCCTCCAGAATCACTTGATAAAAAAGATGAATTCATTTTTTTTGCTGATAATAAAATCGATTGTAAAACCTTTCCTTTTTTACTATTGCTACTATTAGTAAAATGAAGATTTGATAGATTAAATTCACAATTAAACCAAATTTTGTTTTTTGAATCATAACTTTTCCAAATCAATTTATTGGATTTTTTTTTAATAAAAATTAATGATTGTTTAAATCTTGTAGGAATTGCTAAAGCCAAAGCTCCTTTTAACACTACATATTCAGAAGTCATTAGTATTTTTCCTGAGCTAGTAGTTTTAAAGTCCATTTTTTCTAATATTTGACAACTCTTTTTCTACTGAATTAAAAGAAACAAGATTTGATTTGAAATGAGTTATTAAATGTTTTTTTTCACTATTCGAAGCTTCTAGAGAATTTAAAATATTTATCAAATGCATTTTCATATGTCCTTTTTGAATTCCTGAAGTAATTAAAGATTTTAGAGCTCCAAAATTTTGTGCAAGACCAGCAACAGCAATAATTTTCATTAATTCCTTCCCGGAGGGATTTTTTAAAAGATTTAGTGACCATTTTACTAAAGGATGAAGATTAGTAATTCCCCCTACTGTTCCAAGTGAAATGGGTAATTCAATCCAAAAATTAAAAATACCATTCTTAATATTTACATCAGAAAGACTTTTGTAATAACCATCTTTTGATGCATAAGCATGTACCCCTGCTTCAATAGCTCTAAAATCATTTCCAGTTGCAATAATTACAGCATCTACGCCATTCATAATTCCTTTATTATGAGTTACTGCTCTAACTTTTTGAGTTTTTGCAATATTAATTGCTTGATTGAATTTTATTGCGAAATTATTTGCGCTTAAATTTTTATGAATACCTAGATCCTTAATAGGACAACTAACTTCTGCTCTAACTAGGCAGTCTGGAACATAATTTGAAAATATACTCATTATAATTTCAATATTTTTTTCAGTATTTGAAAAAGAATCAAATGAGTTAGCTTCTTTTTTTATAGATTTAGCAAATTGTTCTAAACAAGAATTAATAAAATTGGCTCCCATAGAATCTGCTGTATCAAACGCAGCTTCTATTTGAAAATAATTTTCAATATCTTTTGTTTTATCTAAAAGTTCAATGTTTAAAATTCCACCCCCTCTTTTAGTCATGTTATGACTAATCTTTTCACAATCTTTCAATAGTTTAGGTTTTATTTTATTAAAAAAATTGTTTAGAGTTTCTTTATTTCCATCAAAAATAAAATGTACTTGCCCAGTTTTTTTAAAATTTATAATCTTTGTTTTAAAGCCTCCTCTTTTCCTCCAGAACTTAGCTGCTTTGCAAGCTGCAGCGACTACAGAGCTTTCTTCAATTGCCATTGGAATTGTATAATCGATTCCATCAATTAAAAAATTTGGTGCTACTCCAAGTGGAAGTATAAAATTTGAAATTGTATTTTCAGCAAATTCATCGTGAATTCTTTGTAGATTTAAATCACTATTCCAATATTGTTTAAGTAGATTATAAGATTTTTTTTTATTATGAAAATATGTGCTATTAATCCAAGCTATTTTCTCTTGCTTAGATAATTTAGAAAAACCATCAATTTTATTATTGGATTTTTGTTTTTTCACTATACAAAGATAATCATTGTGTTATTTAATTGATGAAGATGAGTTTCTTTATTTTTACGATCTTTATGATCAACTATAAAAATAATTATATGAGATCTCTTACTAATTCTGTATTATTCTTCTTATTGATTTTTTCTTTTTTTGGATGTGAAAACAGCAAAAATGAAAAACCTAATATTATATATATTTTAGCTGATGACCTAGGCTATGGAGAGGTTGGAGTATATGGCCAAAAATTTATTGAAACTCCTAATATTGATAATTTGGCTAAAACAGGAATGTTATTCACTAATCATTATAGTGGAGCTCCAGTTTGTGCGCCAGCAAGAAGTGTATTGATGACTGGAATGCATATGGGAAATACTCATATTAGAGCTAATGGCGAATGGAGTGAGAGGGGGGATGTTTGGAGTTTTCAAGCAATGTTTGATGATCCCAATTTAGAAGGTCAAAGACCTTTGTTAGATTCTATAGTTACAGTTGCTAAAGTTTTAAATGATAATGGTTATAAAACCGGTATGGTAGGAAAATGGGGTTTAGGAGCACCTATGACAAACAGTATTCCAAACAAAAAAGGTTTTGATTTTTTTTATGGATATAACTGTCAAAGACAAGCACATACTTTATATCCAACTCACTTATGGAGAAATGAAAACAGACATATTCTAAATAATTACATTGTTAATAAGAATGAAACTCTTGATGATAAAGACCCTTATAATCAAGAATCCTACAAGAAATATAATCAAAGCGATTATGCCCCTACATTAATGCACAATGAGGCTCTGAGTTTTATTGAGCAAAATAAAAAGAATACATTTTTTCTTTATTATGCTTCGCCTCTTCCACATTTACCTTTACAAGCTCCTGAAGGTTGGGTTAAATATTACAACGAAAAGTTTGGTAAAGAGGAACCTTATGTTGGAAGATCATATTACCCCAATAGGACACCAAGAGCCACTTATGCTGCTATGATTTCTTATTTAGACGAGCAAGTTGGAGAAATTATTGCTAAACTTAAGGAAATTGGTGAGTATGAAAACACCTTAATAATTTTTACTAGTGATAATGGTCCTACTCATGTTCCACAGGTGGATTATGAATTTTTTAACAGTACAGGAATTTTTGTTAATTCCAGGAATACGATGAAAGGAAGTGTGAATGAGGGAGGAATAAGGGTTCCCATGATAGCAAGTTGGCCAAATGAAATTGAACCAGGAACCTCTTCAGATCATATTTCCGCATTTTATGATTTTTTTGAAACAGCTCTTGATGTGGCTAGTATTGAGTCGCCAATTCAAACCGATGGTATTAGTTTTTATCCTGAATTAAAAGGGCAGAAACAAAAAAAACATAAATATTTGTATTGGGAGTTCCCAGCAAATGGAGGATTACAGGCAATTAGAATGGGGAAGTGGAAAGGTCTTAAAAAGAATTTATTTAAGGAAAAATCTAAACTTAAACTTTTTGATTTATCTATAGATTCTAAAGAACTTAATGATCTATCTTCAAAATTTCCGGAAGTTGTTTCTGAATTGGAAGAGTATTTAAAAGAAGCCCACTCGACACCTTATTTAGATAATTTTATAATTCCTTCCTTAGAATAAAAATGTTTATTTAATAAAAGGTTGTTTAAAGTCGGAACTAAAGCAGCTTCTAGCTTTTAAAGATTAAAATAATAATGACAAATTCAATAATTATAATGGCAGCAGGCGCTTCATCAAGGATGAAGGCCTCTGTTGATTCAATTATTTTAACAGAAAGTCAAATAGAATCTGCTAATTCTAAAAGCAAAGTTTTAATTGAGTTTGGAACGGAATCAAAGCCATTTATTAGTTATTCTATTTCTAACATGATTAAATCAGGGTTTAATAATATATATATAGTCACAGGTGAAAATGCACATTATTTTAGAGATAATTTTAAAGACCTTTTAAAAATTGATTTAAAAAAGTGTAATGTAAAATTTTCTATTCAATATTTACAAACTAATCGAAGTAAACCTTTGGGAACTGCAGATGCAATTTTTCAGACAATGGAACAGTATCCTAATTTAAAATCTCAATCTTTTTGTGTTTGTAATGGGGATAATTTATACTCAATAGAATCTTTAAAAAAAATTAAATCTACAAAATCAAAGAATGCATTTATTGCTTACGATAGAGATGGTTTAAAGTTCCCAAAAGAAAGAATTTCTTCGTTTTCAATTGCTAAATTGGATAAAGAAAATTTATTAATTGATATTATTGAAAAACCTAATAAATTAATAATTAATAAATCTCTTGATAGTTTGGGAAAAATTAGGGTTAGTATGAATCTGTTTAAATTTAATGGTGAAGACAGCTTTTCTTTTTTTAAAAACTGTCCCATCAACAAAAAAAGAAATGAAAAAGAGATTCCAGATGTTTTAAAACAAATGATTTTAAAAAAAAATAAAAACATTTTGGGTATTCCTGTTTTTGAAAATGTATTGGATCTGACTTCTAAAAAAGATATAATGGAGATTTATAAATATCTAAAATAATATTCTTAATTTTTTTATTACATTTTAACTAGATTGTCTTATTTTTAAAAAAAATCAATTTTATGATTGAGTTATCATCATTTGATTATGCTATAATATTATGTTTTTTTTCAATTACATTAATTATAGGATTTTTAGTTTCGAAAAAGTCTTCCTCAAGTTCAACTGAATATTTTCTCTCTGGGAGAAATATGCCTTGGTGGCTATTAGGAATTTCTATGGTAGCTACAACTTTTTCAACTGATACACCAAATCTTGTTACCGATATTGTTAGAACAAATGGAGTTTCTGGAAATTGGGTTTGGTGGGCATTTTTACTAACAGGATTGTTGACAGTTTTTGTTTATGCTAAGTTGTGGAGAAGATCAAATGTGGCTACTGATATGGAATTTTATGAATTAAGATATAGTGGTTGGGGAGGTAAATTTTTAAGAGGATTTAGAGCTGTATATCTTGGGGTTATTTTTAATGTTATGGCTATGTCTGGAGTAACTCTAGCTGCAATTAAAATTGGCGAAATAATGCTTGGCCTCTCTCCAATGGATACTATTCTTTATGCAGGGACTATAACTGTTATTTTTAGTACAGTTGGTGGTTTTAAAGGAGTAGTATACACAGATTTTATTTTATTCTTTGCAGCTATGGCGGGATCAATAGGAGCAGCATATTATTTAGTTAACCTCCCTGAAGTTGGTGGGATGGTTAATCTAATTGCTAAAACTCCAAACGATATGTTATCTATGACACCAAGTTTGGATGATCCAGACATCTATATTCCACTACTAATTGTTCCTCTTGCTGTGCAATGGTGGAGCTCATGGTATCCTGGGGCTGAACCAGGAGGTGGAGGATATATTGCTCAAAGAATGTTAGCTGCAAAAGATGAAAATCACGCAATAGGAGCTACGTTTTTCTTTAATGTAATGCATTATGCGCTTAGACCTTGGCCATGGATAATTGTCGCTTTAGCTTCACTAATAGTTTTTCCTGATTTAGCAAGTATTCAAGAGGCATTTCCTAATATTTCTGAAGATAAACTAGGCCACGATTTAGCATACCCTGCTATGCTAACTATGCTCCCTTCTGGATTATTAGGATTGGTGATTGCCTCACTTGTAGCAGCATATATGTCAACTATTTCTACACATCTTAATTGGGGATCATCTTATATTGTGAATGATTTTTATAAGCAACAGATTAAAAAAGATGCATCTGAAAAAGAACTTGTAAACATTGGAAGAATTTCAACAGTAACATTATTTCTTCTAAGTGCTGTTTTCGCATTATTATTAACAAATGCTTTACAGTTATTTGATGTTATTTTAATGTTTGGAGCAGGAACAGGCTTAATTTTTATTTTAAGATGGTTTTGGTGGAGAATAAATGCTTGGAGTGAAATTACAGCAATGTTTGTTTCAGGATTTGTATCGATAATATTAAATTTTACAAGTTTAGGGCCTTTATTATTTTCTGATTCAGGAATTTTAGAATCTTATTATAAGTTTCCTGTGGTTGTCATATTTACTACAGTCGTGTGGGTAATTGTTACTTTTTTAACTAAACCAGATTCAATAGAAACCTTAATTGATTTTTGTAAAAAAACCAATCCAGGGGGCCCTGGATGGGAGAAAATTAGATTAGAAGCTTTAAAAAAAGATATTTCTTTTAATAATAAAAGTGATAAAACATGGTCAGTTCCACTTGGAATAATATGTATGTTATTTGGATGTTTTGCTATATACTCTATATTATTCTCAACAGGTTATTTTATTTATGGAGAAGTAAATAATGGAATTTGTTTTTTAATTATTGCTCTTGTTTTTGCTATCTTATTAAAAAATAGTTGGAAAAAATTAAATAAACTAAATTGACAAATGATAATTAATTATAAATCACCTGGAACTTTAGAGGAAACTAGATTTGAAAAAATTCACAGTGTAATTTTTGATGAATCAAAACAAGCATCAAAAATAGTTGCAAATGAAATAGCAATTTTAATTAGAAAAAAACAAAAAGAAAACAAGAATTGTATTTTAGGCTTAGCTACAGGTTCTTCTCCAATTTCGGTTTATAAGGAACTTGTAAGATTACATAAGGAGGAAGGTCTTAGTTTCTCAAATGTTATTACATTTAATTTGGATGAATATTTTCCAATGAAAAATGTTGATATACAAAGTTACCATCATTTCATGAATCTTCATTTGTTTTCTCACATTGATATTAAATTGGAGAATATTAATATTCCAAATGGTGAATTGGATTTAGATAAAATTAACAATCATTGTAATGAATATGAGAATAAGATTAAAAAATTAGGGGGAATTGACTTTCAGCTTTTAGGTATTGGAAGAACTGGTCATATTGGATTTAATGAACCTGGTTCAAATTATAGTTCATTAACAAGAATGGTTCATCTTGATTATATTACAAGAAATGATGCAAGAAAAGGTTTTTATGGAATTGAAAATGTTCCTACAAGGGCAATTACAATGGGAATTAATACTATTAGAAAATCTAAAAGAGTGGTTCTTTTAGCTTGGGGGCAAAATAAGGCAGAGGCAATTAAAAAAGCAATTGAAGGAAAGGTAGATACAAATATTCCGGCGAGTTTTTTACAAAACCATAAAAATGTAACATTTGTTTTGGATAGAACTTCAGCCTCTAATTTGACAAGGATTCAATCACCTTGGAAAGTAGGCTCTTGTAAATGGACTAAAGAGTTAAAATCAAAGGCAGTGGTTTGGCTTTGTAAAAACACTAATAAGTCAATTTTGAATTTGACAGAGTCTGATTATAATGAAAATAATTTGTCAGAATTACTGATTCATCAATCTCCCTACGACATCAATTTAGAAGTTTTTAATAAAATTTCTAGAACCATTACTGGTTGGCCAGGAGGAAAGCCGAATGCAGATGATAAATATAGGCCGGAAAGAGCTAATCCTACTAAGAAAAGAATTATAATTTTTAGTCCTCATCCTGATGATGATGTAATTTCTATGGGAGGTACTTTTGAAAGATTGGTTTCACAAGGTCATGAAGTACATGTCGCTTATCAAACTTCTGGCAACATTGCTGTAAACAATTCTGACGTTCTTAAGTTTTTAGAGGTTTATTCGGACACTTCTAAAAATGCTAAAAAGAAATATAATGAATTAATTGAAATTTTAAAAAATAGTAATGAAGTTTTAGAAAATAAAGAGATAAGAAACATAGCAACTTTAATAAGAGAAAAAGAATCTTTTGCAGCTACTAGATTTATAGGAATTCCTGATTCTAATGTACATTTTTTAAGACTTCCATTTTATGAAACAGGAACTGTAAAAAAATCTGCACCTTCAAGTTTAGACTTAGACATTATGATAAGTGTAATTTCTAAGATAAAACCTCACCAAATTTATGCTGCCGGTGATCTTGCTGACCCACATGGAACTCATAAAGTTTGCCTGGACATTCTTTTTGATGTATTGAAAAGTATTAAGAAAAAAAGTTTTATGAAAAACTGTTGGGTTTGGCTTTATAGAGGAGCTTGGCATGAATGGGAAATTCATGAAATAGATATGTCTATTCCTATGAGTCCTAACCAAGTTTTGAAAAAAAGAAAAGCTATTTTTTACCATCAAACTCAAAAAGATAATGTAATGTTTCAGGGAGATGATAATAGGGAGTTTTGGGTTAGAACAGAAGATAGAGATAGAGCAATTGCTAAAGACTTTCGGGATTTAGGGATGTCGGACTACTCAGCTATAGAGACTTTTAAAAGACACTACTTTTAGATATATTCTCATATGCAAATTATTAAAGAAGTATGTGTTGACTCATTTTTAAATGCAGTTAATGCTGAAAAAAAAGGCGCAAATAGAATTGAACTATGTGCAAGACTTGATCTTGACGGTTTGACCCCTAATAAAAAACTAATTAAGAAAGTGTTTTCAAATTTGAGTATTCCAATTAGAGTAATGATTAGACCTAAACACCCTTCTTTTATATATTCTGAAGAAGATATTCAAAGGATGATTGAAGATATTAATTATTGCAAAAAATTAGGGGTTGATGGGGTTGTTTTAGGTTGTTTGAATGAAGATTCAAATTTTAATATGAATCAAATTAATTTATTGTCAGAAATAGCGAAACCTTTAAATGTTATTATTCACAAATCAATTGATAAGACAGATTCTGTACTTAATTCCCTTTTATTATTGTTAAAAAACAAAAATATAAATGGAGTTTTATCATCTGGAGGCAAGACTTTTGCAATAGATGCAACGAAAACTTTAAAAAAAATGTTAGATTTAGTCCCAGATAATTTTGAAATAATTAATGCAGGTGGAATTACATATAAAAATATTAATGAATTACATTCTTTAATTCAAGGAAAATATTATCACGGAAAAAAAATAATTAAATTAAAATAATAATATATGAATGATCAAAATGAATTACTGCAGAAAACATTTCTTGGACATCCAATAGGCCTTTTTTATCTCTTCTTTACAGAACTTTGGGAACGCTTTAGTTATTATGGTATGAGAGCAATACTTGTTCTTTATTTAGTTTCAGAAACATCTGGAGTAAACCCTGGATTGGGCTGGAGTGATAGATCAGCTCTTGAGTTGTATGGATGGTACACCATGTTTGTTTACTTGGCAACAATACCAGGAGGAATTTTAGCAGACAGGTATTTGGGTCAAAAGAAGTCAGTTATGATTGGTGGACTTTTATTGTGTTTTGGACACGGAATTTTAGCAGTGGAGGCTCTATGGGCATTTTATACAGGATTGACATTTATTGTTTTGGGGGTTGGATGCTTAAAGGGGAATATCTCTACCATGGTAGGTGGACTTTACAGTAAAACGGATCATAATAAAAGAGACATGGGGTTTTATATATTTTATATGGGAATTAATATTGGTGCTGCTGTTTCCGCTCTTCTTGTAGGATATATTGGTGAAACCTATAATTGGCATTATGGTTTTGGATTAGCAGGCATTGGAATGGCTATTGGACAATTAGGTTATTGGAAGGGACAAAAATATTTAGTTCATGTTGGAAATAAGGTTGAATTAGAAACTTCAAATAATAAGAAATCAGACAATTTGTTTTTACAGATTTTTAAAAAAACTAATTCTTTATTAGGGTTTTCTCTAACTGCGATTATTGGGTTATACTTAGGATTAAATGGAGTTTGGGATTATGGTTTGCTTTTAATTGGAATTGCATTTGCTGTTGGATTTGCAATTGTAGTATATAATGATGGAAATAAGATTGAAAAAGATAGAATAATAGTTACTTACTTAGCATTTTTAATAGTTATAGTTTTTTGGGGATCGTTTGAACAAGCAGGAGGTTTAATGAATTTATATGCATCTCAAAAGACAGATTTAGCTCTAGGATCTTTTATGGTTCCTGCCAGTTGGTTTCAGTCTGTTAATGCAACTTTTATTTTAATTTTTGCAACTTTAGTTGGCTCTTTCTGGATTTGGTGGAAAAAATCAGGATATGAACATTCTTCACTTTTTAAAATGGCTTTAGGTGTAATTATTATGGGATTTGGTTTTTTCTTTATGTCTATTGCTTCAAATGAAGTTACTTATGATTCTTCAGGAGAAATTATAAAAAAATCAGCTATGTATTGGTTAGTATTGGCTTACTTTTTTCATACAATTGGAGAGTTATGTGCCTCTCCTGTAGCTCTTTCTTTTATAACTAAGTTAGCTCCAGCACGTTGGGGTGCTTTTATGATGGGAGCTTATTTTGCTGCTACTGGTCTAGGTAATAAAGTTGCTGGAATAATTGGCGAAAATGCCAGTGAAGTGGGAGATTATTGGACATTTACTGGAATAACAATTTTCTGCTCAATTTTTGGTCTTTTAGTTATATTAATTTTAAAACCATTAAAAAGACTTGTTCATAATGCAGAATAATTTTTATTATTTTTCTAATGTTTAAATTAAATAGCAGTTTATTTTTGATATTTTTTTTAGGGTTTTTTGTTAATTTTTCACAAGAAATTAATTGGATCAGTTTTGAGAAAGCTGTGGAAGCTCAAAAAACTTTACCAAAAAATATAATCATGGATGTTTACACTAATTGGTGTGGTCCTTGTAAATTAATGGAAAAAAATACTTTTCAGAATAAGTTTATTGCAGGTTATATTAATAAACATTATTATGCTGTAAAATTTAATGGAGAGGGTAATGAGGAAATAAATTTTATGGGAAGAAAGTTTGAAAATATTCGATATGATGAAAGTAAATCTCAGACAAGGAATTCATCTCATCAGTTCACTCAATTTTTAGGAATAAATGCATATCCTACCACTCTTTTTTTTGATGACAAGATGAATTTAATTACTCCTATAAGAGGCTATTTAATTCCTAAGCAGCTTGAAATATATCTAGAGCTTTTTAAAAAGGATAAATATAAATCGATAACATCTCAAGAAGATTTTGATAAATTTATTAAAACCTTTAAAAGTAGATTGTAGATTAAGGAAAGTCTATTTTTTATTAACTTTTTCTATATAGATGTCTAATGCTCTAGACATTGATGAAACTTTTGGAGCAGGTGCAGAAATATCAATCCTTAACCCTGCATCTTTAGCTGCTTTCACTGTTGAATTTCCGTAGGCTGCTATTCTAGTGTCATTTTGTTGAAAATCGGGAAAATTTGAAAATAAAGATTCTATTCCTGAAGGACTGAAGAAAACTAAAACATCGTAGTAAACATTTTTTAAACTAGAAAGATCACTAATAACTGTCTTATAAAAAGTGCCCTGAACCCATTTGACACCTAGATCATTCAATTTTTTAGGAATAACTGGGGATAATGCATTAGAACAAGGAATCAAATAACTTTCTTCATTATATTTGGCTATTTGCAATGATAAGTCATCAAAGGTTCTGGTACCCACATAAATTTTTCTTTTTCTGTAAACAACATATTTCTGCAAATAGAATGCTACAGCCTCTGATAAGCAAAAGTATTTAAGAGCATTAGGAATTGGAAACCTCATTTCTTCAGCCACTCTAAAAAAATGATCTATTGCATTCCTGCTGGTTAATATAATAGCTGAAAATTTAGATAAATCAATTTTTTGTTGACGAACTTCCCTGGCACTAACTCCTTCAACATGGATAAAAGGGATGAAATCAATTTTTACTTTTCTTTTAGTTTTTAATTGATAATAAGGTGAATTTTCAATTGTTGGACTTGGTTGAGAAACTAAAATAGATTTTACCTTCATATAATTCAAAATTTAAATGCATACCAGAATAAAAAAAATGCTGGTGCTATTTCGAACGTGCAAAGGTACAAAATAAAATAAAATAGATATTTATAGGTTCTATTGAAAGATTTTTTATAGATATAATATGAAGAAAATAATAGATAATTAAAAAATAATACAAAGCTTATTAATATTGTTAAATTATATGAAATTGAATTAAAAATTAGTAAGAGTAAATAAAAGTATAAATGAACTACAATAAGGTTTTTAAATCCAATTCTGTATCTGTTAATTTCAATTAAATGGTTTCTATAATTTAGTATTATTGATAAAATTTTTTCAATTGAAAATTTTAAACAAATATAGATTGTGATTAATCCAGAAATAATAAAAAAATTATATAATTGAAACTCTGAAAATTTTTCAGGGAAAAAGTATATAGATATAAAAATTGAAAAAAGTGTAATTCTTAAGAAAAAAAATAAAATATTTACGCTATTAAAAATAGGTATTGTATAACCTGATTTATAAATAAAATATCTATGTATATTCCAAAATCTAATTAAATATTGAATTTTTTCTCCACCTATTATTCTTGCCCAAAGAATTAAAAAAGTTGATATAATTATTAGAATTTTTATCCAATCTTCCATAAATTATAATTAAAAAATTAATCCATTCACAATTCAAAATTAGCATTATTTTAGTCTATTGAATTGAAAGTATATTTATTACTTTATTAAAACTGTATTTTTGTATAAAATATAATGATGTCTAAATCTATAGTTATTATCCCTACTTATAATGAATTTGAGAATATTTCTATTCTTTTAAACAAAATTATAAATCTATCGGTTTTTTTTCATGTATTAATCGTTGATGATAATTCACCTGATGGAACTGCTAAAGTTGTTAATGAATATACTAATACATATAAAACGAGAATTTTTTTGGAATCTAGAATTAAAAAAGAAGGCTTGGGAAAGGCCTATACACATGGGTTTAATTGGGCCTTAGATAGGGATTACAATTATATTTTTGAAATGGATGCAGATCTATCTCATAATCCAGAAGACTTAGTTAGAATGCAAAATGAACTTGATAATTCAAATTGTGATGTTATTATTGGATCAAGATATGTTAAAGGAATAAATGTTATTAATTGGCCATTAAGTAGAATAATACTTTCATATGGTGCTTCTGTTTATTCAAGAATAATAACTGGCTTACCTGTTTATGATGCAACTGCTGGTTTTGTTGGTTACAAAAAAGAAGTTTTACATAAAATTGATTTAAAATCAATTCTTTTTAATGGTTATGCATATCAAATAGAACTAAAGTTTAAGGCTTATAAAAATAACTTTAGAATCTTGGAAATTCCAATAATTTTTAAAGATAGAATTCATGGGGAATCTAAAATGAATGGAAATATAATATTTGAAGCTGTTTTTGGATTAATTAAATTAAAAATCTTAAGTTACTTTTATAAAAACAACAAAAAATAATGTCAGATATATTGATAAAAAATGCTAAGATAATTAATGAAGGTAAAATATTTAAATCTGATATTTTAATAAAAGAAGATTTTATAAGTGATATAGCACACAATATTCCATTTGAAAGTCAATACAAATTAATAGATGCAAGTAATAAAGTTTTAATTCCTGGTGTAATTGATGATCAAGTGCATTTTAGAGAGCCAGGATTAACTCATAAAGCTACTATTAATTCAGAATCAAAGGCAGCAATAGCTGGAGGGGTCACATCTTTTATTGAGATGCCAAATACAATTCCACAAACCACAACGATTAATGATCTTGATAATAAATTTGAAATAGCTAAAAATAATTCATATGCTAATTACTCTTTTATGTTTGGCGGAACAAATGATAACATTGAAGAAATTAAAAAACTAGATACTAAAAATGTAGCTGCATTAAAACTGTTTTTAGGTTCATCAACTGGAAATATGTTAGTTGATGATCAAAATGTACTAAAAGAAATTTTTGAAAAAACAGATCTTTTAATTGCAGTACACAGTGAAGATGAAAAAATTATAAATAAAAATTTAAATCATTATAAATCTAAGTATGGAAATGATATTCCTTTTAAATACCACCCTAAAATTAGATCTGAAGAAGCTTGTTTAGAATCAACAATAAAAATTATAAAATTGGCAAAACAGACTGGAGCTAGACTTCATGTTTTTCATTTATCTACTAAAAGCGAATCTCTTTTATTTAGGAATGATATCTATTTAAAAGATAAAAAAATTACTTCAGAAGTATGTATTCATCATTTATGGTTTTCTGATGAAGATTATAATGAAAAACAATCATTAATAAAATGGAATCCAGCTATAAAGACAAAACATGATAGAGAAGCACTATGGGAAGCTTTGAATAATGATAAAATAGATGTAATTGCAACTGATCATGCTCCACATACAATTGAAGAAAAATCAAAAAAATATTTGGAATGTCCATCAGGTGGACCACTAATTCAACATGGATTAGTTTCAATGATACAGCATTATTTTAATAATAAAATTACTTTAGAAAAAATTGTAACTAAAATGTGTCATAATCCTGCTGATTTATTTCAAATTAAAAATAGGGGATATATTAGAAAGGGGTATTTTGCAGATTTAGTATTAATTGATTTAAATAAGTCTTGGAAAGTGGAAAAAAATAATATTCTATATAAATGCAATTGGTCACCATTTGAAAATTATGTATTTGATTCAAAAGTCACACATACTTTTATTAATGGTAAGTTGGCATATAATAATGGAAAGTTTGATCCAGTGTTACATGGTAAAAAATTAACATTTAACAGATGAAAAAAACAATTATCCTGTTAGTCTTAACAACACTATTTTCATGTAGTAATAAAGAAAAGAACGTACCTCAAAACTTAATGTCTGAGGAACAAATGGTAAACTTTTTATTTGATATTAATATAATTAATTCAAGTAGAGCTTTTAGAAATAGATCTGAATTAAATTATTACAATATTAAGGATACATTACTATTTAAAAAGCATAAAATTGATTCGACAATTTTTTCTGAAAGTAATTTTTATTATGCGTCAAATCCTAAGCTATATTTAAGAATATATTCAAAACTAGAAATAAAGTTAAAACTTCTGAAAGATTCTCTCTCTAAAGATTTGGAAATTCATACTAAAAAAAGAATAGATTCATTAAAAAATTTCAATTAAATTGATTTTTAAATATTAAACAAGTTTCTTCAATTGATTTCTCAATTTTTTTAAAATTGTAATTAATTTTTGATGAAATTTTAGAGTTAGAATAATGAGTAGAAGAATTAGATGATTCTATAGAAGCTCTATTTAATCTTCTTCTTTTTCCTTTTATTTTACTTACAATAAAATCATATATAAGAGCTATTTCCATCAAAATCTTTCCAGCTTGTTTCTTTGGAGGATTTAGATTTAAAGAGAGACTTACTTTTGTAAAAAATTCTTTGAAAGACCAATTTTCAGCCACCAGAATGAATCTTTCAGAAAATATATTTTTTTCCATTAGTTCATACATTATTTTAACAACATCTTTAACACAAATAAAACCAGTTTTCCCCATAGGATAATAATTCATTCCTCTACTTATTTGAGTAAAAAAAGCTCCGCTTCCTCTTTTCCAAAAACCACTTCCAACTATTACCCCGGGATTTACAATCACAGCATTTAAACCTTCTGATATACCTCTCCAGACTTCCATTTCTGCACTTTTTTTTGTTTGAGCATATGGATTTTTACTATCTATCCATTCAGTATTTTCATCAGTAAATTTACTTGTGCTTAAACCAATTGCAGCGACTGTACTAACGTAACATAATTTTTGAATTTTAAAATCTAAAGCGCAGTTAATTATATTAGCAGTTCCTTCAATATTTATTTTTTGCATAGATTTCAAATCTTTTTTATCAAAGGAAATGAATGCTGCACAATGATATACTTCGTTGATATTTTTAAAAGCAGTTGAAAGACTTTCTAAATCATTAATATCTCCATCTATCCAATTTATTTTATTAAATAATTCCTTGTGATTTTTAGAGTATGAAGAAAAAACTTTTTTTACATTTTCTAAATTGCTGCTCTTTCTTTTTAGGGCTAAAACTTTTTTATTATTGTTTACTAGTAAAAATAATAAATGACACCCAACTAGACCTGTTCCGCCTGTTACTAAAATCATAACTCTAATGTACTATTTTTTGAATTACTTTTTTCTTTTATTTTAGAGGTATATATTTGTATTATGTCAAAGAACTTTATTAATGAACTACGTTGGAGGGGAATGCTTCAAGACATTATTCCTGGATGTGAAGAAAAATTATTAGAAAGTTCATCATCAGGTTATATTGGTTTTGATCCTACAGCTGATTCACTGCATATAGGAAGTCTTGTACAGATCTTAATATTAATGCATTTCCAGAAATCAGGACATAAACCTATAGTCTTAATAGGCGGTGCAACTGGAATGATAGGAGATCCATCTGGAAAATCGGCTGAAAGAAATTTATTAAGTGAGGCTGATCTAGAAAAAAACATTAATGGAATAAAATCTCAGCTTACAAAATTTTTAAATTTTGATTCAAAAGATAAAAATGCTGCTGCTATTTGTAATAATAACGATTGGTTTAAAAGTATTAAGCTTATAGATTTTATAAGAGATATTGGAAAACACTTGACTGTAAATTACATGGTTGCTAAGGATTCTGTTAAAAAGAGACTGAGTAAAGACTCAAAAGAAGGCATGTCTTTCACAGAATTTACATATCAAATTATACAGGCTTATGATTTTTATCATTTATTCAAAAACCAAAATTGTATTCTTCAAATGGGAGGAAGTGACCAATGGGGAAACATTACAAGTGGAACGGAGTTAATTAGGAAAAAAACAGGCAAAAAGGTTTTTGCTTTAACATGCCCTTTAATTACTAAGACTGACGGCACTAAATTTGGAAAAACGGAGGAGGGTAATGTTTGGCTTGATAAAAACAGAACATCCCCATACAAATTTTATCAATATTGGTTTAACATTACTGATGATGATGCTATTAAGTACATTAAAATATTTACTTTTTATTCTAAAGAGGAAATTCAAAAATTTATAAAAGAACACAAGAAAAACCCCCATCATAGATCATTACAAAAAATAATTGCTTCAGACTTGACTAGACTAGTTCATTCTGATGATGATTTAGAAAAGGCAATTATTGCATCTAATATTTTGTTTGGAAAATCAACATCTAATGACCTAAGTTTATTAGATGAAAAGACTTTTTTAGATGTTTTTTCTGGTGTTCCCCAGACTAAAGTATCTTTAAAATATCTAAATACTAATCCAATTATTCAAGAATTTCTTTATAAAGCAGGGTTTCTATCCTCAAAATCAGAAATTAACAGAGCTATTAAAGAAAATTCTATTTCAATTAATAAGGATAAAATAAAGGATACGGATAGATTATCAATATCAAATTTGATATGTGATAAATACATTTTAGCACAAAGAGGAAAAAAGAATTATTTTCTAATTGTAATTAAACATTAAGTTACAACCTCTTATTTCAGTTTCGGTAAGTCTTCCACTTACTGTATAAGATTGATTTTTAAAAACTTCTCCCATATCATCAGTAGCTATAAAAGCACAAGAATGTTCGTTTGCAAGGTCAATTATATTTATAGCCCCTTTGCCAATAATTGAAACCATTAGAGGATTGTTTATATCTCTTATAAGTGTTTTCATCCAAGGTGGATTCTGAAACTTTCCATTTTTAAAAGAATAAGCTTGAGAGAATAATTCTGTCATCCCATACTCTGAGTGAACATGTTTTGTGCCAAACCCTTTTTTTAGATTAAAATGAAGCTCATCTCTAGTTATTTCCTTTTTTCTTCCTTTCATTCCTCCAGTTTCAATAACAATTGAATCTTTTATTGTAATAGGATATTTTTTAGCAAAATCTAGTAAAGCGTAACTAACCCCAAAAAGAATTATTTTTTTCTTTTCGTTTCTTGCCTTTTTTAAAACGGAGAATAATTTTTTATAGTCATCTAAGTAAAATTCACTTTCGTTATGATTAGATGTTTTAATAAAATTATCAACCATAAAAACAAGGGAAGAATTTTTTTGTTCTATATAAGAAGGTAGAAGCCCTAAAAAAACATAATTTTTTATTTGACCATAAAACATTTCAAAACATCTTCTAAAACTTTTAATATAATTATCAATATTAGAGACATAGTTTATACTTTTATTTCCTTCTGTTCCGCTACTTTTAAAAATATGTGAAATTTTATTTTTATTAGAAACAATTTTATGAGTTTTAAAAAACTGAATTGGTAAAAATGGAATATGATTTAATTCTTTAACTTCTGTTGATTTTATTTTCAATAACTTACAGTATTGATTATAAACTAAATTATTATTGTATTGCTTTTTAAATAAAGCAATCGCCTTTGATTTAAAGTCTAATTCAGATTTAATTTTAAATGGATTCAAATTTTTAATTTCAAATTTAATCAATACACTATTAAATTACGTTGTAAATTTAATTTTGAGCTTTTATTAACTTATTGTTGAGTAATATATTTAAAATATAATTATAATTAATTTTGAATAAAATTATTGAAATGTCTATTCTTCCTAAGATTTTAGTTGTCGATGATGATCCTGATATTGTAGAAATTTTAAGGTATAACCTTTCTTTAGCTGGATATGAAGTTAAGAGTGCTGCTAATGGAAAGGAAGCAATTAAAAAAGCCAAATTATTTATTCCACAAATTATTTTATTAGATATCATGATGCCAGAAATGGATGGAATTGAAGCCTGTTCTCAAATCAAGGGAATTCCTTCGTTAGATAATACTATGATAATTTTTTTAAGTGCTAGAAGTGAAGACTTTACTCAAATAGCAGCTTTTGATGCTGGTGGAGATGACTATATTTCAAAACCTGTAAAACCTAAAATTTTATTAAAAAAAATTGCCTCAATTTTAAAGAGAATAAATTATGGAAAAAATAAAACTCTAAAATTAGAGATGGATAATTTGGTTATAGACAGAAATGAATATAAAATTGTAAAAGATAAACAAGATTTAACTCTCCCTAGAAAACAATTCGAATTATTATTTCTTTTAGCTTCTAAACCAGGAAAAGTTTTCACTCGTGATGAAATCATGAATAGTGTATGGGGTTCTCAAGTAATAGTCGGTGACAGAACAATTGATGTTCATATTAGAAAATTAAGAGAAAAAATCGGAGATTCGTATTTTAAAACTATAAAAGGGGTGGGCTATAAGTTCACTCAATGACTTTATGCCATCATTCAATAAATCTAAGCTTCAGGCTCTTGTATTGTCAATTATATTATCTGTTATTACCCTAATAGCAATTTATTTGTTTAATGCATATAGTTCTAATATATCATTATTATTGGTTAATAACGTAGTAGAATTATTGATTTTGACAATTATGTTATTTACCCTTTATTTTTTTATAATTTATTTTTATTTAGAATCTTTTGTATTTAAAAAAATAAGAAACTTATACAATGATTTAGTGCCTAATCAGCAAGAAACAGAGGATGTTTTAGTTTCAACTAACATGGGCGAATTAGTTGAGCAACTTAAGAGGTTCTCAAAAGAAAGTCAGACCGAAATTAAATCGATGAAGGAAAAAGAAAATTTCAGAAGAGATTTTATTGGAAATTTAGCACATGAGTTGAAAACCCCTTTATTTACATCACAAAGCTATTTGTTAACTCTAATTGATGGCGCCTTAAAAGATAAAAATGTTAATTTAAAGTATCTTAAAATTGCTGAAAAATCAATAGAAAGGTTGATCTTTATTGTCAAAGATCTAGACTTAATAACAAAGCTTGAGTCTGACGATTTAAAATTAGAAAAATCAACTTTTAATATTATTTCATTAGTAAATAATGTTTTTGAAATGTTAGAAATTCAAGCTAATAAAAAAGGAATTTCTTTTTCCTTGGACTCAAAATTTAAATCAGTTAATGTTATTGCTGACCAAGAAAAAATTCATCAAGTTTTAACAAACTTAATAGAGAATTCCGTTAAATATGGAAAAGAATCTGGAACTTCTGAAGTTACAATTGAAAGCATTACTGAAAATAAAATCATCATTAGAATTACTGATAATGGTAGTGGTATTCAAAAAATTCATTTTAATAGACTTTTTGAAAGATTTTATAGAGTAGATAATTCAGGTAACAGAATAACGGGAGGCTCTGGTTTAGGCCTAGCAATTGTTAAGCATATAGTAGATGCTCATAATGAAAAGCTATATGTAGAAAGTGATTATGGTGTAGGTTCTGAATTTTCCTTTACTTTAGAAAAATCAAATTAATTATTTTTAAGTTTGTTTTATTCTTAAATAATTATTAGTTGGGAAGTAAAAATAAATTAAAAAAATTCATAGAAAACGAAAGTTTTTCAAATGTAATTCAGCCAAATAGAAAAAAATTAATTTCAAATTTTTTTAAACTAAAAGGCAAATGGAATTCCTTATATTTTAAAAATAATAACCCAATAATTATAGAACTTGGATGTGGAAAAGGTGAATATACAGTTAATTTAGCTAAACTAAATCCTAATAAAAACTATATAGGAATAGATATCAAAGGAGCAAGATTTTGGAAAGGAGCAAAAACCGCAATAGATGAAAAATTAGAAAATGTAGTTTTTTTAAGAACGCAAATTGAATTGCTTGAATATGTTTTTGGAAATGATGAAATTCATGAAATTTGGTTAACTTTTCCAGACCCTCAAATAAAGTTTCAAAGAAGAAAACATCGTTTAATAAACCCTGTTTTTTTAGAACTTTATAAAAAAATCTTAAATAAAAATGGTGTAATTCACCTTAAAACTGATAGTGAATTTCTTCACGGATATACATTAGGTTTATTAGAAAATTCAAATATTAAGCCTCTATTTTCTAATCATGATATCTATAAGAACAATAATGCACCTATGGAGGTTCTAGATATTAAAACTCATTATGAAAAATTATTTTTAGAAGAGAATAAAAATATCTCTTATTTAAGTTTTAGTTTTAATTATAAAAATGACTAAAAAAAAATTAGATTTTTTTAAAAAGGTATATTCTGTAGTTAATAAAATACCCTATGGAAGGGTTTCGACGTATGGTGCAATAGCAAATTATTTAGGAACTAAAAAAAGTGCACGAGTTGTTGGCTGGGCTATGAATGCTTCTCACGTTATTAAAGATATACCATCACATAGAGTTGTTAATAGAATAGGACTTTTAAGTGGTAAAAATCATTTTTTTGGTAATAATCTGATGAAGCAATTATTAGAAAGTGAGGGTATTGAAATTAAAAATGATAAGATTGTAAATTTTATAAATATTTTTTGGGACCCATCATTTGAATTAAAATAATTGTATTCATAAGCTTATATTTGCAATTAAAATTAATTTGATTTTGAAACCAACAAAAGATAAAATTTTATCTCTTTTAAAAACTGTTCATCTTAAAGGCGAAAAATTAGATATTATATCAAATAATTCAGTTATTAATGTTGTAGTTTTTGATAAAGAAATTATTATTGATTTAGAAATCACAAATCCTACATTACAATCAAAAAATTATATAAAATCTTTAATTAAGAATGCCATTATTTCTCAATACAAACAAAATTTTGAAATAAAAATTAATTTTAAAGTTGCTAGAATATTAAATGAAACTATTTTTAATGAGAATGAAGTTTTAGAAAATGTTAATAATATAATAGCAGTTTCATCAGGGAAAGGTGGTGTTGGAAAATCAACAGTTACAGCCAATTTGGCAATTACTTTGAATAAAATGGGTTTTTCTGTAGGAATTTTAGATGCTGATATTTATGGCCCTTCAATTCCCCTCATGTTTGATGTAGCACAAGACAAACCTCTTGCTGTGAAAATTAATGGCAAATCTAAAATGAAGCCCATAGAAAATTTTGGTGTTAAAATTTTATCTATTGGATTTTTTACAAAAGTTGATCAAGCAGTAATTTGGAGAGGACCAATGGCCTCTAAAGCATTAAAACAAATGATATTTGATTCGGATTGGGGAACCTTAGATTTTTTATTAATAGACTTGCCTCCCGGAACTGGTGATATTCATTTAAGTATCATGCAATCATTGCCAATTTCAGGATCTGTCGTAGTTAGTACTCCACAAAATGTAGCTCTTGTTGATGCAAGAAAAGGTGTTTCAATGTTTAAGCAAAAAAATATAAATGTTCCAGTTTTGGGAATTATAGAAAATATGGCTTATTTTACTCCTAAAGAATTACCAAAAAATAAATATTATTTATTTGGAAAGGAAGGTGCAAAAAATTTATCAATTGATTTAAAAGTTCCTTTTTTAGGTGAAGTGCCTTTAATTCAGAGTATTAGAGAAGCTGGCGATATAGGCAGACCCGCTTCTCTTCAAAAGAACTCAATTATTGAGAATGCTTTTAATACAATAACAAAAAATATGATTTCTGAGCTATTATTACGAAATAAAAAACTTCCACCAACTGAAGTTGTAAAAATAAGAACCATGTCAGGCTGCTCAGCTATAAAATAATTATTATGAATAAAAATTTATTAACAAAAAAAGTAGAATCTGCATTAGAAGAAATAAGGCCTTTTCTTTTATCTGATGGTGGAGACATAGCTCTATTATCAATTAAAGATAATATTGTTAAGGTTCAATTAATGGGGAATTGCGTTAGTTGTACTGTAAACCAGATGACTTTAAAAAATGGGGTAGAGATGACCATTAAAAAACATGCTCCTCAAATTAAAAAAGTTATTAGTGTAGAATAGATAAATGAAAATAATCAAAACGGACATTTTAATCATTGGGGGAGGTCCCACAGGTTTGTTTACAGTTTTTGAAGCGGGCTTATTAGGTTTAAAATGTCATATAATTGATGCATTAGCAAAACCTGGAGGACAATGTGCAGAAATATATCCAAAAAAACCAATTTTTGATATTCCAGCTATTCCTGAAATTTTAGCTGGAAAACTTATAAATAATTTATTACAACAAATTAAGCCATTTAAACCAGGTTATACTTTATGTGAGTCTGCTAAAGATTTAGAAAAACAAAAAGATGGCTCATTTAATGTGATAACTGATAAGGGAACTATTCATAATGCAAAAGTTATTGCTATTGCTGGAGGACTTGGAAGTTTTGATCCAAGAAAACCTTATATAAAGAACATAAATAAATATGAAGGAAATGGAGTAGAGTATATGATTAAAGATACAAAAGTATTTAAAAATAAAAATATTGTAATTTCTGGTGGTGGGGATTCTGCATTAGATTGGACTATTGAATTACAAAAAATTGCAAGAAAAGTTACATTAGTTCATAGAAGAACAGAATTCAGAGGTGCTTTTGATTCAATTGAAAAAGTTCAAAAATTAAAAAATAATTTTTTAATTGATGTTATTACACCTGGAGAAGTAATTGGGTTAAGAGGAGAAAAAAAATTAGAAAGTGTCAGAATAAAAATAAATGATGAAGAAAAAGAAATGAACACAGATTTTTTTATTCCCCTATTTGGTTTAATTCCCAAATTGGATAAAATATCAAATTGGGGCCTTGAAATAAGAAAAAATTCAATTTGTGTTAATAATGCTTTAGATTATCAAACAAATATTCCGGGAATTTTTGCAATTGGAGATATAAATACATATCCAGGTAAATTAAAATTAATTTTATGTGGTTTTCATGAAGCCACTCTAATGTGTCAAGCTGCTTTTAAAATTATTTACCCTAATAAAAAAAATATTTTAAGATATACAACAGTTACTGGAATTGAAGGTTTTGATGGTTCTAAACGAAAATATGAAGGTTCAACTATAAAGTCAATAGAATGATAAATGATTTTATATTTAATTCAAACAATTTTCAAACTATTAGTGGTGCCTCTGAATGGAGATCTCCCAGTAATATTGCATTAATAAAATATTGGGGCAAAAAAAATAACCAGATTCCATTAAACCCGTCGATAAGTATTACATTGAAAAATTGTTTTACTCAAACAAAAATTTCATATCAAACTAAAAAAGTTAGCAAGCTAGAATTTAGTTTTTTGTTTGAGGGAGAAAACAATCCTAGTTTTGAAAAGAAATTAAGACAATTTTTTATCAAGATTGAAAAATATTGTCCTTATCTATCAAATCTTGAATTAAAAATTGAGTCTAGGAATTCTTTTCCACATAGCAGTGGAATTGCTTCATCAGCTTCTTCATATAGTGCATTATCTCTCTGTATAATGGATATCGAGAAGGAATTAAACCCATCCATTGATGATAAGTTTTTTTTAAAAAAAGCTTCTTTTATTGCAAGACTTGGTTCAGGAAGTGCATGTAGAAGTATTTTAGGGTTTTTTTCTATATGGGGAAGATCAGACTTTTTTGATTTTAGTAGTGATTTATATGCAATGAATTATCCAAATAAAATTCATGATGTTTATAAGGAAATTTGTGATACAGTTTTAATTGTTGATAAAGAAAAAAAAGAAGTTTCCAGTACAATGGGTCATCATTTAATGGAAGGTCATAGTTTCTCAAATGATCGTTTGAACCAAGTTAAAATTAGTTTAAAAAATCTAAAAAACGCATTAGAAAGGGGTGATTATGATATGTTTATTAAAGTAGTTGAATTAGAAGCTTTATCTCTTCATGCTATGATGATGACTTCAGATCCATATTATATATTACTTAAACCTAATACTATAAAAATTATAAATTTAATTTGGAAATATAGAAAAGAAAATGATTCAAAAATATGCTTCACTTTAGATGCTGGAGCAAATATTCATTTGATTTATCCAAAAAAAGAATATGATCCTATTCAGGAATTTATCAGAAATAAATTAATCAAATTTTGTGAATCAGGACAATTTATAAATGACATGATTGGGATTGGACCATTAAAATTGTAATTTTATAAAATGAGCGCGCCTTTATTCTATTCAAAGATTTTATTGTTTGGCGAGTATGGTATTATAAAAAACTCTAAAGGACTTTCAATTCCCTATAATTTTTATAAAGGAGGATTAAAGTTAGGAGATTTAAGAATTGAGATTGTAAAGGAATCAAACGAAAATCTTTCAATTTTTAGAGATTATTTATTGAAAATAGATAATTCGATTGTTCTTTTTGATTTTAATAAAATGAATGATGATCTTTCAAAAGGAATGTACTTTGACAGCACAATTCCCCAAGGATATGGAATAGGAAGTAGTGGTGCTTTAGTCGCAGCCTTCTATGACCGTTATGCAGAAAATAAGATTACTGTTTTGGAAAATTTAACCAAAGACAAAATTATAATTTTGAAAAATATTTTTTCTAAAATGGAATCTCATTTTCATGGTAAATCTTCTGGACTAGATCCATTAAATAGCTACCTGAGTTTACCAATATTAATTCGTTCAAAAAATCAAATTGAAACAACTGGAATCCCATTTCAATCTTCGACAGGAAAAGGAACTGTTTTTTTATTAGATAGTGGTAAGTCTAGTGAAACTGCTCCTATGGTAGATATTTTTTTTAACTCTATGAAAAATAAAAATTATAGTAAAATAATTCGAGAAGATTTTATTAGAATTACGGATTCTTGTGTTGATAATTTTTTAGAAGGAAATTTTAAATCACTTTTTTTAGATATTAGAAATTTATCAAAAGTTGTTCTAGATAATTTTAAGCCTATGATCCCAAAAAATTTCCACAATATTTGGGCTAAAGGTATTGAATCAAATGACTATTTTTTAAAATTATGTGGATCTGGAGGTGGTGGTTATATTTTAGGTTTCTCTGAAGATTTTAAAAAAGCAAAATCTGCATTGAAAGATTATAAACTAGAGGTCGTCTATAATTTTTAATTTCAATGTCTTTTTCTTTTTTCAACAAGAAAATTTTAATAAAAATATTGAGCTTATTTTCTGTAGTAAGGGGCTACAATGTCATATTCATGATATTCGCTCAATTAGTTTCTTCAATATTTATTTTTTCGAATTCCAATTATGTTATTTCTGTTATATTAGATTATAATATATGGTTTATAGCTCTTTCTTCTTCATCTTCTATATCAGCTGGATATATAATTAATAATTTTTATGATTCGGATAAGGATTTAATAAACAGACCACTAAAAACTATTTTGGAAAAAGAAATTTCTGGCAGGACAAAATTATTTGTTTATGTTTTTTTAAATATTCTCGCATTGATTTTTTCTGCTCTAGTTTCTTTTAAAGCATTGCTTTTCTTTAGTTTTTACATATTAGGAATTTTTATCTATTCTATTAAAATAAGTAAATATCCATTTATTGGAAATTTTTTTTCAGTACTATTAGTTATTGCTCCATTCTTTGCGATTAGTCTTTATTATAAGAATTTTTCAATGGAAATAATTACACATGCTTCGTTTCTTTTTTTTGTGATATTAATTAAGGAATTAATAAAGGATTTAAAAAATTTAAAAGGAGACTTTACAATGAATTACCTTACCATCCCAGTAATATATGGTGACAAATTGACCAAAAGTTATATAACAATTTATGTTCTTTTAGTAATAGCAATTTGTTTTAATTTAATTATAAATTACGACATTTCTTTAATGGTTTATTTCTATTTTTTTTCAATACCATTTTTCTTTCCATTTCTTTATTTATTATGGAAATTTAATGATAATAAATATTATGAAACATTACACAATTCTTTAAAAGTCTTAATTATTATAGGGCTTTTTAGTATTATCTTGCACGGATTTTGATTCTTAAATTATGACAACCCAAAATACAATTAGATTAAACAAATTTATCTCAAATTCAGGCTTTTGTAACAGAAGACAAGCAGATGATTACATAAGTCAAGGTAGAGTATCAGTAAACGATAAAATTATTGTTCGATTAGGCTCTAAGGTGTCTTTAAAGGATAGTGTGAAGTTAGATGGAAGAAAAGTATTTCCTGTTAAAATGCAGTATATTATTTTAAATAAACCAAAAGGGTTTCATTGTATTTCCACAAAAAAAAATTCCAAAACTGTTTTTTCTCTTTTGTCTTCTATTAAAGAAGAAAATAGAATAATGTCTTTAGATTTTTTAAAAGAAAATCATACTGGACTTATTATTCTCTCAAATGACACTGAATTTGTAATTCAAATAAATGCAAAAAAGAATCTGATAAATCAAATTTTTCATTTAAAACTAGATGTTGATTTTTTGCAAAAAGATTTAAAGAATATCAAAGATTTAGATTTTAACGATAAATTGAAAATTAAATCAATTAATTATGTAGATGGGGCAAATAAAAATGAAATTGGCATAGAACTATCTATCCATAATATTAAAGATTTAGAAAAACTTTTATTAGATTTTAACTATAAAATAATATCACTTGATAGAGTTCTCTTTTCAAATTTTACCAAAAAAGATTTATCTCGCGGACAATGGAGGAATATTACAAAACAAGAGTTAATTAACTTAAAAAGTTTTTAGTTTTTACTAGCCCATTCAAAACCTCTGGTTAACAGTTTCCATCCCTCAGGGTATTCAACAAATTCATTTGGATCGTGTCCGATTGAAATATAAAACACCTTTCCTTTTCCATACATTTTTTTCCAAGCAACAGGCATAACAACATCTTTTATCCATGGATAAGTATTCCCATCATATTTAGTTGTAGCCAATATTTTAATATTGGGGTCGTAGTGCAAATAATATTGTTCACTAAAAATTTCAAAATCATTAAGGCCTTTTGTTAATGGATCTTTCAACATTCTTACTTTAAAATTTACTTTGCCTCCAGGGTGTTCTACAAATTGCCCGCCAATCATAAATTGATAGGCAGTATTGTTTCTAAATGAATCTCCAAGTCCTCCGTGAGACCCTGCAATCCCTACGCCATTTTTTACAGCATTTGTCAAGTTTTTTTCTTGTTTAGAGGAAAGGTTCATCATGGTTACAGATTGTATTATTAAATCAAACTTTATCAAAGAGTCATAATTTGAATAAACATTTAAATTGTTAGATTCATGAATATTTGCCTTTTCTTTTTTTAACCAGTTTATTATATTTTTTGCAAAAAGTTTTGGTTGATGTGGTTTATAACCTCCCCAAACAACTAAAACATTTTTATCTTCTAAAGATTGAGAATAAATAAAATTTTGTGTTATTATACTAAATAATAACATGAAAATTATTTTTTTCATAATAAATGAATTAAATTCCAATTTATGGAATTTATAATTAACATTAAATTTGTTTTTTTGAATTTGTCATTCACCTTAAAATGCTAATTTTTATAATTTAAAATTTTAAATAAAAAAATGAAGAAAAAGTCTAGAAGAAATTTTATTAAAAAATCTTCGCTTATTGGTTCAGGAATTTTTATAGTTCCAAGAAATGTTTTAGGTGGAGTTGGGTTTGTTGCGCCAAGCGATCAATTAAATATTGGTGCTATAGGAGCTGGAGGAAAAGGTTCAGATATAAGAGAATCTTGGGCGTCAAAAGAAAGAGTTGTTGCTTTATGTGATGTACATCCATTAGGGAAACATGGAGTAATTCAATCTAGAAAAAAGTATCCTAATGCTAAATTTTATGTTGATTTTAATGAACTTCTAGATAAAGAGAAAGATTTAGATGCTGTTACAATTAGCACACCAGATCATACACATGGAGTGATTGGAAATAGGGCTATGAATAAAGGTCTCCATGTTTATATTCAAAAACCTCTAACTCATAATATAGAAGAAGCCAGACAGTTAACCATTACTGCAAAGAAAAATAAGGTCATAACTCAAATGGGTAATCAGGGAGGTTCCTGTATTGGAGTTGAAAGAGTTAAGGAATGGATAGACACAAAAAAAATTGGTGACATTAATAAAGTTTATGCATGGACAGATAGACCCGTTTGGCCGCAAGGTTTTAAAATGCCAGAACCCTCTGCTAGTAAACCTGAAGATTTAGAATGGGATTTATGGTTGGGGCCTGCTAAGGAAATGGCTTACAGACCAGAATTTCATCCTTTTAATTGGAGAGGATGGTGGAACTATGGAACTGGAGCACTTGGAGACATGGGTTGTCATATTCTAGATTTACCTGTTAAAGCTTTAAATTTAGGTTATCCTAAAGATGTTGAATGTAGTGTTGCTAAGATTTATGAAAAAATGTGGAGTCCAAATTATTATCCTGAAGGTCCTCCGGCAGCATCACTTGTAACTCTTCATTTTAAAAAAAACAATAAAACCAACTCTGATTTAGAGCTAGTTTGGATGGATGGCGGGATTATTCCACCTAGACCTGAAGTTATACCTGCAGAAGATTATTTGGGTGAAAAAGGGAATACAAATGGGGTATTAATAATAGGAAAAGAGGGAGTTATTAGTTCAGGAGTTTATGGATTAAACCCAAAATTATATAGAAAAGGCAAAAAAACATTGCATTTAAATACTGATAAAATATATAATAAAAATAATGGATTAGATCACATTCATCATAAAGAATGGATTGATGCAATTAAAGGAGGTTATGGAAGTAAAGAATATAAAAAGTTAACAGCACCAATTGAATATGCAGGACCTTTCACAGAAACAGTTTTAATAGGGAATATAGCTTTAAGGAGCTACATGATTAAAGATGGAACAGATTTTATAGGTAGAAAAAAACTTCTTTGGGATGGAGAAAATACTAGAATTACAAATTTTGATTTAGCAAATAAATTTGTGGGAAGAGTGAGGAGACCTGGTTGGGATTTATAAAAAATTTTTTAAAAGAAATTATTTTATGTTTGGTATAAATTTTTAATTATCTTATCGTTATATAAATATATTAGTTCTATGAAAACAATAAATTGCTTATTAATTATTACTTCTTTTTTTATTTTAAGTTGCAATAACAATTCTAAAAAACAGATTAAAGCTATTCCTCTTGAAAATCTGATGGAATCCTCCCCAAGTAATGACTGGGTTTCTTTAATTCAAGAAAATACAATGGAAGGGTGGCATTATTTTCAAGATGATGGAAAAAAGTCAGGATGGGATATCAATAATGGGGTTTTAACTTTCACATCTGCTAATGCAAAGGGAAAGGGTGATAAAAGTTTAGTAAGTGATAAGGATTATACAAACTTTAAAATCCATTTAGAATGGAAAGTAAGTCCTAGGTCTAATAGTGGATTTTTTTGGGGAGTTAAAGAGGATATGAAATATGAATTTCCTTTTGTAACTGGACCTGAAATTCAAATTTTAGACCCTGAGATGCCGGATGGACCTTTAACACAAGCAGGTGCTTTATATGGAATGATTGCTCCTTCTAAGTGGGTTACAAAACCTGCAGGTGAATGGAATACTTATGATATTACAATAGATCATAATTCTAACAAAGGAGTGGTAGTTCACAATGGTGAAGAAATAGTTAATTTTCCATTAAGCGGAGAAGAATGGGATGCAATGGTAGCTCCAACTAAATTTAATAATTGTGATCAAAAACCTTGGCATAATTGTGATTTTGGAAAATTTAAAACAGGTAAAATATCTATTCAAGATCACCCTGGCGTGATTTCATTTAGGAATATTAGAATATTAGAATTATAATTTATTTAAATTAACTTTCAAAAAAGACAATAGATTATATAAGTTTATAATGTTTTATATCTCTAACTAATTAAATTATATGCAGATAAAAGAGAATCCCAATGAATATGATGTTATAATAGTTGGATCTGGTGCTGGTGGAGGAATGGCAACTAAAATTTTATCAGAAGCAGGATTATCTATAGCTATTGTTGAAGCAGGTCCATTTTATGATCCTGCCAACCCAGACCAAATGACTCAAATGAAATGGCCATATGAATCTCCAAGACGTGGTGGAGGAACAACTAGATTTTTCGGAGATTTTGATCAAGCATATGGCGGATGGGAAATAGAAGGAGAACCATATTCTCAAGTAGGAGACACTCAATTCAAATGGTTTAGATCTAGAATGTTAGGAGGGAGGACTAACCATTGGGGAAGAATATCGCTAAGGTTTGGACCTGATGATTTTAGAAAAAAATCTATTGATGGATTTGGTGATGATTGGCCAATTACTTATCAAGATGTTAAGCCTTATTACGATAAAGTGGATAAATTAATTGGTGTTTTTGGCAGTAAGGAAAATTTGTCAAATGATCCTGATGGATTTTTTCTTCCGCCTCCCAAACCGAGACTCCACGAACTTTTTTACATGAAAGGAGCTAGAAAAAGTAATGTTAAAGTAATCCCCTCTAGATTGTCAATTTTAACTAAAAGAATTAATGATCAAAGAGGAGTTTGTTTTTATTGTAATCAATGTGCTAGGAGTTGTATGGCATACGCAGATTTTTCATCAGGTTCTTGTTTAATATTTCCAGCTCAAAAATCAGGAGGTCAAATTGATATGTTTCTTAATGCTATGGTAAGGACAGTCACTACAAATGAGGAAGGCAAAGCAACTGGTGTATCTTATATTGATAAAACAGATAATAAAGAATATAAATTAAAAGGAAAAGTTGTTGTCTTAGCTGCTTCTGCATGTAGTTCTGCTCGAATTCTATTGAATTCTAAATCTAAACAACATCCAAATGGATTGGGAAATACCAGTGATTTAATTGGAAAGTATTTACATGATTCTACGGGTGGTGATATGATGGCATTTATTCCAGAATTAATAGATAGAAAGATTTATAATGAAGATGGTGTAGGAGGAATGCATGTATATTCTCCATGGTGGCTTGACAATAAAAAATTAGATTTTGCAAGAGGATATCATATAGAAGTTTGGGGAGGATTGGGTGCACCATCTTATGGAACAGGGTTTAATATAAATAGTTTTAATAAATTTTTTGGATTAAAAAAGGCTGGGGGATACGGAGATATTTTAAGGTCTGATATGAAAAAATATTATGGATCAACAATAGGTTTGTCAGGAAGAGGAGAGTCCATAGCTCAAAAAACTAATTATTGTGAAATAGATCCTAAAAAAGTTGATAAATATGGAGTTCCAGTTCTCAGATTTAATTACAAATGGACAGATAACGAGATAAAGCAGGCTAAGCATATGCAAGATACTTTTGAAGAGATAATCCATAACATGGGAGGAATTCCATTATGGGGCAAGCCTGGTAAAGAATCTAATTATGGCATAAATGATCCAGGATGGATAATACATGAGGTAGGAACAACTAGAATGGGAAAGGATTCTAAAAATTCTGTTGTTAATCAATTTGAACAGCTTCATGATGTCTCTAATATATTTGTAGTTGATGCGGGACCTTTTGTATCACAAGCTGACAAAAATCCTACTTGGACAATTATGGCTCTAGCTTGGAGAAGCTCAGAATATATAATAGACCAATTTAAAAAACAAAATTTTTAGAAAATGAAAAGAAGAGATTCAATTAAAAATATGACTTTAGCATCATTTGGTGCAAGTATTTTTCTTGAATCATGTTATGATGTGTCAAGAGAAAAAATTGCAAGATCTCTTACAAGATATGAATATGGAAGAACACCTGAAGAAAAACTTTATGATGACAAACTCTTTGAACAAGAGTTTTTTTCAAATGATGAGCTACTAACTTTAGACAAATTATGTAACTTAATCCTACCCCCAAATGATTTTGGATCAATTAAAGAAGCTGAAGTTGTTCAATTAATAGAATTTATGGCAAAAGATATTCCATCATATCAAGAACCTCTAAGGAAAGGGCTCTCATGGATTAATAATGAAAGCAAAAATAGATTTAATAATTTATTTGTAGATATTAATAATTCCTCACAGAAAGAAATATTAGATGAAATTGCCTATTATGATCCAAACAAAAACATGAATGATCTTCCTGAACCTGTGCAATGGTTTAATTTATTAAGAAACTTGACTATGACTGGTTATTTTACGTCAGAAGTTGGCATTAAGGAATTAGGATATAAAGGAAATACTCCAAATGTTTGGGATGGTGTTCCTCAAAACATATTAGATCAGTATGGGCTATCATATGATAAAGATTGGTTGGATAAATGCATAGATCAATCTAAGAGAAATGATACTGCTATTTGGGATAAAGAAGGAAATCTTATTTCATAGAAAATAAAAAACCCTATTTTGTTTTTTAAATAGGGTTTTTATGTGGTACCTCGCAGAATCGAACTGCGGACACAAGGATTTTCAGTCCTTTGCTCTACCAACTGAGCTAAGGTACCATAGCTAGTTTTTTAGATGAGCAAATATAATTTGTTTTATTAGAGCAACAAAAAATCATGTAAAAAATCTTGTGTATTTTTACCATTTAATAATGAGCATTTGAATTTAGCCCTAGATATAGGTAATAGCTTTTTAAAAGCAGGTATTTTTAAAAATAATAATCTTATTAATTATTATGAATTTAATCGGGAATATTATTCAAATATTAAATCAATTTTAGATAAAACCCCTATTACTCATTCAATAGCTTCAAATGTTTCAGAATCTAACAATAAATTAATAGAATTATTATCTAATAAAACTAACTTAATTAAATTTAATTCATCCCTTAAAGTTCCATTTAAAAATTGTTATCAAACTAAAAATACTTTAGGAAAAGACAGAATAGCTCTTGTTAGTAATGCTTCTAAAGAATATCCTAAAGAAAATGTTTTATTAATTGATTTAGGTTCGTGTATAACTTTTGATTTTTTAAATAGTAAAAACGAGTATCTTGGAGGTAGTATTTCACCTGGTTTGAGCATGAGATATAAATCTTTAAATAGCTATACTGCAAATCTTCCATTAATAAACCCTAAAGAAATTGATTATTTTATTGGAAGAAACACTGAAGATTCAATTCATTCAGGTATAATTAATGGAATTGTAGGGGAGTTAAATAGTGCTATAGATAAATATAAAAGTCAGTTTAAAGAAATTAGGATAATTTTAACAGGGGGAGATTCTAAATTCTTGTTCAATAGGATAAAAAATAGCATCTTTGCGAATTCAAATTTTCTCATATTGGGACTCAACTTTTTAATTGAATTGAATAAAAAATAATGAAAAAATATATTCAAGCTATTTTTTTAATTTTTACAACATCAATTGTTTTTAGTCAATCTGGAAGTCTATCACCTTATTCTTTTTATGGTATTGGAGAAAACACTTTTAAAGGGACTATTGAAAATAGATCTATGGGAGGATTAAATGTTTACAGTGATAGTATTCATTTAAACCTTACAAATCCAGCAGCATACTCTGAAATTGAACTTGTTAATTATTCAGTTGGAGTTGATTATAACAGCTCTAGATTAAGTTCAGAGAATTCAAATGAAAATACGAGCACTGCCAACGTTAATTATCTAGCAGTTACAGTACCTACAAATCATCTTGTTTTTGGTTTTGGAATTATTCCTAAATCATCTGTTGGTTATCTTTTACAAAGTACAGATGAATCTAAATCTCCTAAACAAATTGATAGATATGAGGGTAATGGAGGAGTTAATACAGCATTTCTAACTTTTGGATTTAAAGCTTTTAAAAAAATAAGACTTGGAATTTCTGCAAATTATGAATTTGGAACTTTAGAACATTCTAATTCAAGGATTTTAGAAGGCATAGAATTATATACAAAAGTTGAAAGCAACTCTTCACTTAGTGGAGTTAATTTTGTTTATTCAACTCTTTTTAGAGAAAAAATTTCAAATGATTTGACTTTACATGCAAGTTACATCTTTAAGCCCCATTCAAAACTTTCGTCAAAAAATTCTCAAATTTTATATACAATTCCTGGAGATGGATCTTTTGGAGGAGACAGTCAAGAAATTGATTTAACAGCTTTAAATTTAAATGAAACAAAAATTACTATTCCTGCTTCGAATTCCTTTGGCTTAGGAGTTGGGAAAGAAACAAAATGGTTTGTTGGATTTGATTATACTAAAACTAATGGAGGTGGATTTGAAAATAAATTATTCAATTTAAAAAATGTTGAATATAAGGAAGCTTCAAAGATTTCATTAGGAGGGTTTTTTATTCCAAATTATGATTCTTTTACAAGCTATTTTAGTAGGATTGTTTATAGAGTTGGAATGAGAATAGAAAAAACAGGCCTTCATATTCAGAATCAATCTATTAATGAATATGGAATAAACTTTGGATTAGGCTTACCATTTCAAGGTTTTCAAAATATTAATTTTGGTTTTGAAGTTGGAAAAAGAGGGACAACAAATGCTGGATTGATTAAGGAAAAATTCTTTAGTGTTAGATTAGGATTGACTTTAAATGATCGCTGGTTTGTAAAAAACAAGTATAATTGATAAATTTGGCTTCATTTTTGAGTAATATTGAATGTAAATGTCTAATAATCAAATATTAAGTTTGATTTTTATAATATAATAATGAAAAATTTAGTCATCTATTGTTTATTAATATTTTTTAACTTAAACTGCTATAGTCAATCTAAGGAAGAATGTTTTTCTAACCTTTCAATATTTGCAGAGTATGCAAAAGTTAAAAATTATGATGCTGCGTATGAACCTTGGCTTAAAGTAAGAGGTGAATGTCCTGACATTAATTCTGCAATATATGTTTATGGAGAAAGAATTTTAAAGTTTTATATTAAAAATAGTCAAGGGAATGATAAAGATCAATATGAAGAAAATCTTTTAGACCTTTATGATGAGTGGTTAAAATACTTTTCAAAATCAAAATCTGGGAAGCAACAAACGGGTAAAATCCTAGCAATTAAAGCACAATCTATGCTAGATTATAAGCTAACTGATCCTAAGGAGATTTATGATGTTTATGATGAAGCATTTAAAATAGATCCAGGAAGTTTTACTTCTCCAAAAGGTTTATACAATTACTTTAAAATTTATTTTAACCTTTACAAAGCTGGAAACTCATCTGTTTCTTTAGAATCATTATTTGAAAAATATGAAGAGTTGACTGAAAAATTTGAATTAGAAATGGATGTTTATATTTCTAAGTTAGATGCACTTATAAAAAAAGAAGAAAATGATGACCCACTATCAAGTAGGGAGGCTAAAAATAAAAGAGTTTATGAAGTAAATATGATAGCTTGTTCAACTTATTTGAATAATTTAAATGCTATAATTGCTAAAGAATCTACATGTGAAAATTTAATTCCTTTATATAGAAAGAATTTCGATAAATTTAAGTCAAATTCAGTTTGGTTAAACAGAGCAGCAAGTAGAATGGACAGTAAAGATTGTTCAGATGATCCATTATTTGTTGAATTAGTAGAGGCTTTGCACGAATTAAACCCTTCTGCTAATTCTGCTTATTATTTAGGCTTGTTAAATGATAAGAAGGGTGATTCTAAAACTGCAATTCAATATTATAATGAGTCTATTGAATTAGAAACCGATAATCTTAAAAAAGCTAAGACATTATATAAAATTGCTTTAAAATTTAAAAAGTCAAGACAATATAGTAAATCAAGAAGCTATGCAAATAAAGCACTTAAGTTTCAACCTTCTGCTGGAAGAGCATATTTATTAATTGCTAATCTATATGCTGCAAGTGCTAATAACTGTGGTAATACTCAATTTGAAAAAAGAGCGATATATTGGTTAGCTGCAAAAGAAGCTAGAAAGGCGGCAGCCGTAGATGCATCTGTTAGAAGAACTGCTAAGAAAACAGCTGTAAGTTATGAAGGGAGAGCTCCATCCAAAACAGATATTTTTACTGAAGGAAGATCTGGTCAAACTATTTCTATAAAATGTTGGATTGGTAAAAGTATTACAGTTCCTTCCCTTTAAATAATGAATTGGTTTAAATTCTTCATTTTAATTATTTTTTGTTTTTTTTCTTGTGAAGACAATTTTCAGGAAATAAAAAATATTAATAATTATGATAATATTCCTATCGGAATTGCTGAAAATATAAAATTAATCTATACTGATTCAGCTAAAGTTAAGGCGGTATTAACATCTCCAATAAATAAAGATTTTACAAATCAAGAATTTCCATACTCTGAATTTCCAAATGGAATAGAAATTACTTTTTTTGATAAAAATAAAAATGCAACTGTAGTTTCATCAAATTACGCTATTACATACAACAAAACTAATATTGTTGATTTGGTTGGGGATGTTATTATTAATATTCATGATGGATCAGAATTAAAAACCTCTCAACTTTATTGGGATCCTGAACAAGAATGGCTTTTTACAGAAGAAAAATTTAGTTTTAAAAATATAGATTATGATATTATTGCTAAAAGATTAGATGCAAATAGATCATTTACTATATTTAATACTGGTGAATTGGATGGTAAAGTTATGGTTGAAGAAAACGAAACTTTAATTAATGAAAATTAGAAAAATATCAGAAATAGTTTATTTATTAATTTTTATTATTGCTTCAACAGATTATTTTTTTGGATCAAATGATGAGCCTAACAGGAAGAATATTTTACTAATTTTTGCTTTGGTGTCTTTATTTATGTTTTTTTTTAGAAGATTCTATAGAAAAAAATTTGAAAAAAGAAATAAATAAATTTAATGGATTTACAAATAGCCGTTATCTTAATTTCAATTATTTTTTCAGCTTTCTTTTCTGGAATGGAGATCGCATATGTTTCTTCAAATAAAATTTATTTAGAAATCGAAAAAAAACAAAATGGATTTTTTTCTAATATTTTAAAAAAAATAACTTATTCTCCATCAAAATTTATCGCAACTATGCTACTCGGTAATAATATTGCATTAGTTGTATATGGCCTTTTTTCAGGAAAATTAATCCTTGAGTTACTTTTTCCTGAAATAGACAGCTCCAAGTCTTTAGATTTTATATATATATTTTACCAAACAATAATTTCAACTTTTGTGATTTTAATTACAGCAGAATTTATACCTAAAGTTTTATTTCAAATTTATGCAAATAGATTCTTAAAATATCTATCTTTTCCTTCCTATGTTTTTTATATTTTACTTAGTCCAATTACCTATGTATTAAATTATATTTCCAATAGTGTTTTAAGGAAATATTTTAAAACTAAAGAAGATGAGATACGTATAGTCTTCAGTAAAGATGAACTGGGAGATTATATTAATGAAGAATTGGCCAATGATTCTCAAATAAAAAATATGGATTCAGAAATTCAAATTTTTCAAAATGCTTTGGAATTTTCTAATGTAAGGGCTAGAGAAGTTATGGTTCCTAGAGCTGAAATTATTTCTGTAGACAGGTATAGTTTTTCATCTGAAATAAAAAATAAATTTATTGAACACGGATTATCTAAAATTTTGATTCACAGAGAAAATATTGATCACATAGTTGGTTATATAAGTTTACAGGATATGTTTAACCAGCCAAAAAATATTAAATCATTTATTCATTCTGTAGAATTTATTCCTGAATCAATGCTAATTAATGATGTTTTAAACCTTCTAACAAGAAAACAAATTAGTATTGCTGTTGTTATTGATGAATATGGTGGTACTTCAGGAATTATTACTATTGAGGATATAATTGAAGAATTGTTTGGAGAAATTGAGGATGAACATGATTTAACTAAATTTTTAGAAAAGAAAATCAATTCTAACTCATTTCTTTTTTCAGCAAGATTAGAGGTAGATTATCTAAATGACAAGTATAAATTAAATATTCCGGAGAATGATCAATATGAAACTTTAGGTGGTTTTATTGTTCATAATACACAGGATATTCCTGAGAGTGGAGAAGTTCTTAAGATTTCTTCATTTGAATTTATAGTTAGAGATGTAACTGATACTAAAATTGAAACTATAGAGTTAAAAGTCCTAAATTAAATTAAATACAGGTCTTTTTTTTTAATTGATAAGGATATTGTATTTTCGTTTGCTACAAAAAAAATATTATGGCAATTTTAGGAAGTCTTAGAAAAAATTCTGTTGTTTTGATTACTGTAATTGGAATGGCATTATTTGCTTTTGTAATTTCTGGAGTTTTTGATGGAAAAGGTTATACTTCTCAAGATCCAATTGGGATGGTAAATGATCAAGATTTGTCAATTGAAGAATTTAGGAATCAAGTAGATTTCTTAGAAAGATCTTATAATTTATCTGGAATGAATGCCGTCAATAGCGTTTGGGATCAAACGATTAGAAACTTAATATTAAAAAATCAATTTGAATTAAGCGGTGTTGATTCAGGAAAAGACCATCTTGAGTATATTTTATCGCAAAATCCAAGTTTTAATTCTGAGCCTAGTTTTTTAAATGATGCAAAAATTTTTGAAATAGAAAAGTTTATTGATTTGATTGTTGAATATAAAACAACTAATCCAGATGCTTACGAACAATGGAAAAAACAAGAATCTATTTTTCAAAGTCAATCAAATGAAAAAATTTATTTTGATTTGATATCATCTGGTATTAACTTTTCTTATAAAGATGGAGAATTCGAGTATTTATTACAAAATGATAGAGTTGATATAGAATATGTTCAAATTCCTTATAGTTCTATCCCTGATAGTTTGGTAAAACTTAAAAATTCTGATGTTCAAAAATATATTAAATCAAATCACACTGATTTTAAAATTGATGCTTCTAGAAGTATAGAGTATGTTTTATTTGAGGAAAAACCTTCAATTGAAGATGAAAATGAAACTAAAAGTTTTTTAGAAAGCTTTCTAGTTGAAAAAAAAGAATATAATGATATTTCAAAACAAGAAGAGACTATTCCAAGTTTGCTAACTGCTAAAAATTTAACGGAATTTATTAATCAGAACTCTGAAATCAAATTCGATTCTATATATGTTCCTAAAGGTTCTTTGCCAAATAATGATGCCAATATTTTATTTAACTTAAATAAAGGTCAAAATTATGGCCCATATTTGGATGATGAATATTTTAAAATATCAAGGATGCTTGACAAGAAAAAAGGGGGAAATATTAGAGCAAGTCATATCTTAATTTCGTTTAAAGGCTCTAAAAATGCCTCTCCTGAGATAACTAGATCTAAATCAGAAGCTAGAAAAGAAGCCAATAGAATTCTAAAGTTAGTAAGAAAGAATCCTGATTCTTTTTCTGGATTAGCATTTGAATTTTCCGATGGTCCTTCAAAATCAAGTGGTGGAGATTTAGGTTTTTTCCAAGAAGGTGCTATGGTTAAGCCTTTTAATGACTTTGTATTTTCAAAAAAAGAAGGAACTATTGGAGTTGTTGAGACAGATTTTGGTTTTCATGTTATAAATATAGTAGCTAAAGAAGACTTGGTCCTTTTAGCTTCCATTGCTATTAAAAATATTCCATCAGAAAACACCAGTGATAAAACTTTTAATTTGGCTACAAAATTTGAAATTAATCTTTCAAAAAATAAAAATCTAAATGAATTGGCTAAAGAAAATAATTATGAGATTAAACCAGTGAGTAATATTAAAATTTTAGATGATAATTTGCCTGGCTTAACTAATCAAAGAAGATTGGTTCAATGGTTATTTTCAGAAGAAGTTGAATTAAATTCTTATAAAAGATTTGATCTTTCTAATGGAGGTTATTTAATAGCTCAAGTTACTGATTTAAGAGAAGAAGGACTTTCATCTGTAGAAGATGTAACTTTTACCGCAGTTCCTAAGGTAAGAAATCAAAAGAAAGCAGAATTAATTATTAAACAAAATAAAAAAAATAAGTCTTTAGAGGATTTAGCGAACAATAATAATACTGAAATTAAAAAAGCTTTAGCATTAAATCAAAAAAATGCTACAATTAGTGGTGCAGGTAGAGAACCTTTATTAGTTGGTCATGCATTTGGTTTGAAGGTTGACCAGATTTCAGATTTTATTATTGGTGAAAATGGTGTTTATAAAATTAAAGTCACAAAAAAAGATAAATCAAGTGGTTTAGATACTTACTCATCATATCAGAATCAACTGTTGCTTTCATCCAGACCAAGTGTTAATAGCACTTTATATCAAGCTGTAAAAGAATCAGCTGAAATTATTGATAATAGATCTACATATTACTAACACAATCTAAATATAATGTCCAAATGATAATGCTTTTTGAATATATATTATCAAAAAAATAAATGATACTGTAAATTTCATTGCCATTCCTGCTAAAAACCCAATTAATGTTCCTAATGATGCTTTAATAGCTTTTTTATAGCTTAAATTATTCATTAATTCGCCCGAAAGAGCTCCTATAAATGGACCAGTTAATATTCCAATAGGTCCTAAAAAAAAGCCTATTAACAAGCCAATAGTAGCACCTACAAGCCCTTTTTTAGTTCCACCTAATTTTTTCAATCCAATTATAGGAATTATTAAGTCCAATATAAAAACGGTTATAGCAATTAAAAAACTACCTATAAGAAAATAAATTTCAATAGGAACAAATGATGTAAAATGTAAAAGCAATAAACCCATCCAGCTAGTAATTGGACCTGGAATAATAGGAATAAAACTTCCAATTATACCAATTATACAAAATAATAAACCAATTATTAATAAGAATATGTCCATGAATTAAATAAAATTGTAATATATAAATATGAATTTTTTGTAATTTACATATGTGATGAAAATAATAAATTTTTTTCTTATAATTTTATTAATGTTGGGATGTAAAAATGATTATAATCAAAAGCAAATTATAATTCCAAGTAGTATAACGGTATGGAATAAAAATGACGAACCTCCATCAATTACTACATGTGACCAAATTGAATCTGAATCGGAAAGGAATATTTGTTTTCAGCAAAAATTGACTAAATCTATTTTTGACAATATTGATTTTAGTCAAATTGAAGTTAATAATAGTTTAAATGATACTTTAAAAATTTCTATTTTAATTGATAAAGATGGTAAAATTTCTCTCTATGATAGTCAGATTAATTCGAAAGTTCGAAAACAAATTCCATTAATTGACAGTATATTGTATAATGCTATTAATAATTTGTCAAATGTATTACCAGCAATTAAAACGAATATTGGAGTGGAGGTAAACTCAAGGTTTGAATTGCCTTTAATAATAAAAACAAATTAATTTAAAGGTCTTGGAATCAAAAAAAGAAAGGATAATATTAGGAATTGACCCAGGAACAACAATTATGGGTTTTGGATTGATTAAGGTTATCGATAAAAAAATGAAATTTCTACAATTAAATGAATTGAAATTAAAAAAATATGATGATCATTACTTACGTCTTAAACACATTTTTGAAAGAACAATTGAATTGATAGACGAGCATAAACCAGATGAAATTGCAATAGAAGCTCCTTTTTTTGGAAAAAATGTACAATCTATGTTGAAATTAGGTAGAGCTCAGGGAGTAGCTATGGCTGCAGGTCTTTCAAGAGAAATTGCAATAACAGAATATTCTCCTAAAAAAATAAAAATGGCAATAACTGGAAACGGAAATGCTTCTAAAGAGCAAGTTGCTAAAATGCTTCAGAGCTTATTATCTATTAAAGAGTTGCCCAAAAATCTTGATTCAACAGATGGCCTAGCAGCAGCAGTATGCCATTTTTATAATTCTAATAAAATTAATTATGGATCTAAGTATAGCGGATGGGAATCTTTTATAAAAAAAAATCCAAGTAGGCTTAAATAATTTAAATTGGCAGGAATATATATTCATATACCTTTTTGCAAACAAGCTTGTCACTATTGTAATTTTCATTTTTCAACCTCTTTAAAAAATAAAAATGATATAATTGAAGCTATGCTAAAAGAAATCTATATTCGATCAAAAGAATATAATGGTATAGTTGAAACTATTTATTTTGGAGGAGGAACCCCATCTTTATTGGAAACAGAAGAAATATTTAAATTAATTGAAATGGTTTTCAAAAATTTTAAAACTTCTTCATATCCAGAAATTACATTAGAAGCAAATCCAGATGATTTATCAGAATTAAAGTTGAAAGAATTATCTAAAACAAAAATTAATAGATTAAGTATTGGGGTACAATCTTTCCTAGATAATGATTTAAAAATGATGAATCGTGCACATAAATCCAACGATTCAAAAAATTGTATTGAAAATGCAAAAAATTATTATGATAATATATCAATCGATTTAATTTATGGAATGCCGAAAGCGGATTTAAAAGATTGGGAATTAAACTTAGACTTGGCTATTGAATATAATACTAATCATATTTCTGCATACGCATTAACTGTAGAACCCAATACTGTTCTTGAAAAAAATGTTCAAAAAGGAATTGTAAAACTATTAGATGAAGAAATGGTTTTTGATCAATATAAATTAATGTTTAACAAATTGACAAGTCATAATTATATTAATTATGAATTGTCAAGTTTTGCAAAAAAAGGCTATTTCTCTAATAATAACACTGCATATTGGCTTAGAAAAAATTATTTAGGAATTGGCCCCTCAGCCCATAGTTTTGATGGGATTTCAAGAAGTTGGAATATTTCAAACAACAGTTTATATGTTAAAGCACTTAATAGTGATAAAAATTTTTTTGAGAGCGAAAAATTAACAAAAACAGATAAGTACAATGAATATATAATGACAGGATTAAGAACTATATGGGGAGTATCTAAAGATTATTTAAAAGATAATTTTGGATATAAATTTGAAAAACATTTTACTGAAAAATCAGAAAAATATTTTGATTCTAACCACTTAATTCAAAATAATAATATTGTAACTACGACAATTAATGGAAAATTTTTATCAGATCGAATTGCTTCAGATTTATTTATAATTAATTCTAAGAGTTAGTATTAAACAATTTTGAAAATTGATAATAAAATTTAGATATTGTTTCTATTCCTAAAAGAAAATTTGAAACACCGTAATGTTCATTTGGAGAATGAATTGCATCACTATCTAATCCAAATCCCATTAAAATAGTTTTGCTTTTAAGTTCCTTTTCAAAAAGTGCTATTATTGGAATACTTCCACCATCTTTAGTTGCAAATGGTTTTAATTTAAAAACATCCTCATATGCATTGCTTGCAGCCTGAAACCCAATAGTGTCTGTAGGAGCAACATAAGGCTCTCCTCCATGGTGCTCTCTTACTTTTACAGTAACTCCTTTAGGAGTTATATTTTTTATGTGTTTAGTAAAAAGAGAACTTATTTCTTTCCAGTTTTGATTTGGAACTAATCTCATAGAAATTTTGGCAAATGCTTTACTTGGTAATACTGTTTTTGAGCCTTCATCTATATATCCACCCCAAACCCCATTAACATCTAATGCTGGTCTTATAGATTGTCTTTCAATAGTCGAATAACCTAATTCACCATATTCAGAATTAATTCCTATTGAATCTTTAAATTCCTCTAGATTAAAAGGAATTAAACATGTTTCTTTTCTTTCATCTTCTGTAACTTCAACTACTTTATCATAAAAACCTGGAATAGTAATTCTGTTGTTAGAATCATGAAGAGAAGCTATCATCTTTGATAGCATATTTATTGGGTTTGCCACAGTTCCACCATAATGCCCAGAATGTAAATCTCTATTCGGTCCAGTTATTTCTACTTCCATATAAGAAAGACCCCTTAGGCCTGTAGTAATTGATGGAATATTTTTACTAATCATCCCAGTATCAGAAACTAAAATAATATCATTAGAAAGTTTTTCTTTGTTATTTTTTACAAATATTTCAAGATTGTCGCTACCTACTTCCTCTTCACCCTCAATCATAAATTTTACATTACAAGGAATGCCATCATGTTTTAGCATAACTTCTAAAGCCTTTACGTGCATAAACATTTGACCTTTATCATCACATGCTCCTCTAGCAAAAATAGCCCCCTCAGGATGAATTTTTGTTTTTTTAATATAAGGTTCAAAAGGATCTTTATCCCATAGCTCTATTGGGTCAACGGGCTGAACATCATAATGTCCATATACAAGTACAGTAGGGAGGCTAGAATCTATTATTTTTTCTCCATAGACAATGGGATGCCCCTTAGTCTCACAAATTTCACAATTATTTAAACCTAGTTTCAAAAGGTGCTCCCTTATTAGGTTTGCAGCGGATCTAATATCAGATTTGTTTTCTGAAACAGCACTTATAGAGGGAATCTTTAATAGTTCAAAAAGTTCATCTAAAAAACGATTTTTATTTTTTTCAATATAATTCTTAAATTTTTCCAAAATAACCTTTTGTGTAAATGTAATTAAATATGCTTTTTTAACATAGAGAAATGCTTAAGGATATTATAATAATCTTGCTTATATTTGATTCCTTTTTGCGGGTGTGGTGAAATTGGTAGACACGCTAGACTTAGGATCTAGTGCTTTACGGCTTGGGGGTTCGAGTCCCTTCACCCGCACTAAAACCCACTTTATGTGGGTTTTTTATTTTCTTTTAACCCAAATTTCATGCATTGGATCGCCTTTGCTACTAAATCCTTTATGATCCCATTCGTTGTTGGTTAATTCATAGTTAAATTTTAAACTTAAACCTGCTTTAGAATCATCTCTAGAAAAGAATTCTATGTTCTCAACATATTCACCATTAATTGTTGTATATGTTCCTCCTCCTGTTCCCATAAATTGTTTAGTTTCTGTATTATAAGCAATCCATTGAAATCTAGTTCCAGATAAAATTTTCATGGTTTTCCTTGGTCTGTCAGTATCTCTCATTTGTTTTTTTCCCTCTCTTACTCTTCCTGCCATTAACCAAGCTCCATGAAGTTTTCCAGGTTTACCACTATCTATTCTTTTAAATTTCATGTCACTACCAACTATGGCCATTGTAGAGTCACTAATTTCAACCTTAAAAGTTACTTCTGATCCAACACGATCCGAATTATTAGTGTCAAATTCCACTTTTTCAGTCATAGTGTCTCCTGTTAATTTCCAGGTTCCTCCATTGGAATAAATGAATTTGCCCGTTTTAGCTTCATATGTACTTATTACCTGGTATCCATCTGAAAAAATTACAACACTTTTTAATTTTTCTCCATTTTCTGAACTATGATTTCTTTCCCAAGCTCCAACAAAACTTTGTGCATTAATATTTAATGCAAATAAATTACAGACAATTAAAACAAATATTTTTTTCATTTTTTTTCTTTTAAATAGTTTATTACTTTTTCACAAGCTCCAAGATTAGCATTTATATAATCATAATTAATATTCCCCATTTGATCTCTTTTTTCATTTGAATTTAAAAGTTCATTCAACTCATTAGTAAAAGATTTTATATTATTAATACTAATCATTCCTTTTAAATTAATTAGCTCTTTAACTTCTGGAAATTTTTCAAAATTATTTCCAATTATTATAGGAATTTTATACACTGCTGGCTCTAATGTATTATGAAGGCCAGTATTTCCCATCCCACCACCAACATAAGCAATATCAGCATAACTATAAACCTTTGTTAATATTCCTATGGAATCAATAATTATAACTTCAGGATTTATTGCATTAGATTTAGCTAATTCTGACATTAAGATAGTATTTTTTGTAATTAATTGTTTTAGTTCATTAATTCTATTAAGATTTATCTGATGTGGAGCTATTATAAAACAAACATCATTTTTCTCATACGAATTAATAAATTTTATGATTAAACTTTCATCTTTTTCCCAAGTACTACCAGCTACAAAACACTTTTTATTTCCCTTAAAATCATTTAAGTATCTAATTTCATTATTTTGATTTGGAAGATCTATGACTCTATCATATCTAGAGTCTCCCATTACAGTACAATTAGTAAAATTTTGTTTAATTAATATATTTTTTGAAGATTCATTTTGAACAAAAAAATGATGAAATGCTTTTAAATATTTTTTCATCCACAATCCATAAAAATTAAAAAACCAATGATTTTTTCTAAAAATTCCTGCTATTAGATATGTAGGTATATTTCTGTTTTTTAAAGATTTTAAAAAATTAGGCCAAAACTCATATTTTACAAAAAAAACCATTTTTGGGTTTAATAAATCAAGAAATTTATTGGCATTTTTTTCAGTATCAATTGGTAAATAAACTGTCAGATCACTTATTGGATTCAATTTTCTTACATTATAACCAGATGATGAGAAAAAAGAGATAACTATTTTATGATCATTATAAAGAGATTTAATTTCATTAAAAACAGGAAAGCCTTGTTCATATTCTCCCAATGAAGCAACATGAATCCATATGTATTTTTCATTATTTGAAATATTAAATTCTAAATCTTTCAAAACATCTTTTCTCTCATTAAAAAATTTGTAAATATTACTATTAAAATATTTTAAAAAATGAAGAATAATTTTGATTGTTTGAATAAAGAAGTTATAAATGATACCCATTTTATATATAATTGTACTAAAGTAGTATTTTGTAAATATATTTAATATTAAAGCTTTACATTTTATTATTTTTGCACAAAACTATTTTATGAAAAAAATACAAATGGTGGATTTACAAAGCCAGTATAAGCAGTTAAAAGACAAAATAGACAATTCAGTAATAAATGTGATTGAAGATGCTACTTTTATAAATGGCCCATCTGTAAAAAGTTTTCAAAAAAATTTAGAGGATTATTTAGATGTAAAACATGTTATTCCGTGTGCAAATGGAACAGATGCTCTTCAAATAGCCATGATGGGATTAAATCTTAAACCTGGAGATGAGGTTATAACTGCAGATTTTACTTTTGCTTCTACTGTAGAGACAATAGCTTTATTAAACTTAACGCCTGTTTTGGTAGATGTAGATTTGGAAACTTTTAATATTGACTGTAATGAGATAAAAAAAGCAATCACATCAAAAACAAAAGCAATAGTTCCTGTTCATTTATTTGGCCAACCTGCCAATATGGAAGAGATAATGGAAATAGCTAATCAAAATAATCTTTTTGTAATTGAAGATAATGCTCAAGCAATTGGCTCAGAATACCAATTTACATCTGGAAATAAAATAAAGGCAGGAACAATAGGAGATATTGGAACAACTTCTTTTTTTCCTTCAAAGAATTTAGGCTGTTATGGAGATGGTGGAGCATTGTTTACAAACAATGATGATTTAGCTCATACAATTAGAGGAATAGTTAATCATGGGATGTATAAAAGATACCATCATGATGTAGTTGGAGTTAATTCTAGGTTAGATAGCATTCAAGCATCTGTTTTAGATATTAAATTAAAGTTTTTAGATAATTATAATTCAAGCAGAAATAAATCTGCAAAATTATATTCTGAAAATTTAAAAGGGAATCCAAATATAATTCTTCCTTCATTTAAAGAAGAGGAAAAGTTTCATGTATTTCACCAGTATACAATTCGTGTTTTGAATAAAAAAAGAGACGATCTTGCTAACTATTTATCAGAGTTTAATATTCCTTTTGGAATTTATTACCCAATACCTTTACATAGACAAAAAGCGTATATAGACTCTAGATATAATGAAGAGGATTTTTCAAATACTAATCTTTTGACTAAGCAAGTTATATCGCTTCCTATGCACTCTGAATTAGAACTGGATCAAATTAGCTTTATCTGTGAAAAAATTAACACATTTTTAAAATAGAGGAGCACTTACTAAGATATCTCTGTTAATCTTTTTTATTAGCCCTTGAAGAACTTTTCCAGGACCAATTTCAATAAATTCAGTACCTCCATCTTCAATCATTTGATTTATACTTTGAGTCCATCTAACAGTTGATGTTAACTGAGAGACCAAATTTTCTTTTATAGAGATCACAGAAGTTTCTCCAATACCCTTAACATTTTGATATACGGGACAAATAGGTTCATTAAATTTAGCTTCATTAATTGCTTGTGAAAGTTCTTCCTTTGCTTCGTTCATTAACTCAGAATGAAATGCCCCTCCAACAGGAAGAATTAATGCTCTTCTAGCTCCTTTTTCTGTAAGTATTCTACAAGCTTCTTCAACAGCTTTAATTTCTCCTGAAATTACAACTTGTCCTGGACAGTTATAATTTGCTGCAACAACATTACCAATAATGTTTTTGCATACATTTTCAATTATATTATTCTCAAGTCCAAGAATTGCTGCCATTGTCCCTTTTGTATTTTCACATGCTCTTTGCATTGCTTTTGCTCTTATAGATACAAGTTTCAGGCCATCTTCAAAGCTTAATACTCCTGCAGCAACAAGTGCAGAAAATTCACCAAGTGAATGCCCAGCTACCATTGCTGGATTAAAAGATTTTTCTATCACTTTTAATATTGCCATTGAATGAATAAAAATTGCAGGTTGAGTTACTTTAGTTTGTACTAAATCATTACTTGATCCGTGAAACATTATCTTAGAAATATCAAATCCTAAAATATCTTTAGCATTTTGAAACATTTCTTTTAATGAATTGTGTTTTTCGTAAAGGTCATGACACATTCCAGTAAATTGTGAACCCTGACCAGGAAATACGTATGATTTCATGTGTTATTTTTTATTGTACCTAATAAAAGTGAAGTCAAATTTATGCTTATCGTCCTTAAATCTTTGATCTCTACTAGCTTCCTCCCATAACTTATAGTTAATTTCAGGGAAATGAGTATCCCCTGTAGAATCAGTATGAACTCTTGTTAATTCAATTCTATTGGCTAATAATATACTTTGATTATAAATTTCTCCACCACCTATAATAAAAGGTTGTTTATCATCACTAGCCCTTTCTAATGCTTCATGAATTGAATTTACAACAATTGCATCTTTACCTATATAATCTAATTTTCTTGTTATTACTATATTGGTTCTATTGGGTAATGCTTTTGGCATAGATTCGAAAGTTTTTCTTCCCATAATAACAAAATGTCCCTTAGTGAGTTCTTTAAAGTGTTTCAAATCATCTGGAAGATGCCAAATAAGTTTATTCTCATTTCCAATTACATTATTCTCTGAAGCAGCTGCAATTAGTGTAACACAATTACTAGAATTTTTTTGATTAAATAGTTGTGACTCTGCTTTGATTCTTGCCTCCTTTTCATATTCTGTTTTTATTTTAGCAATCTTTAACTCTTGTTTAGAAACAAGTTTTTTTATTTGCTCTTTTTCCCAATTTTTCCCCATAAACCTATTTGTAATAAAAACATTATATGTATGGATTAAGAATAATAAAATCCAAATGGTACTTGCCATATATGACCAAGGGTAATTAAAAAAAAGCAATTCTTCTTTAAACCCAAATAATAAATTAATGGCAAGAAAAGATATAATTCCAAAAAACATTAAAGAAAGATGAAAGAACAACCTTTTCTTCTGTTTTATTCTTCTTTGAGCTGTCTTTACTAGATTGATTTGATCTTCGTTAATTTTGTCGTTACTTTTACCTTTAAATAACATTTTGAGCTTAATCTTAATTGGCAAAAGTAAGATTTTATAATAAATTATTTGTTCTGTAACTTTTTAATATGAATTTTCCAATTTCTGAAAAATATATATATTTTGATTCAGCAAGATCAGGAGGAATGTGTCTAGACCTTTTATCTTGGAGGGAAAAACATGATAATTTGTTTTTGCATATGGGAAGTCAATTCAGGTTAAATAATGATGATTTTATTGATAATGTCAGAAATGGAGTAGGTAATTTTTTTAATTGTAATGAGAACTATATTTTCTTAACTAATAGCTTTTCAATTGGCTTTAACTCACTGTTAAGTATTTTAAATCCAAATCTTAAATTTTTACTAATTAAAAATGATTATCCATCAATTATAGACCAAGTAAAATCTAATAGATTTAAACATGACTTTGTAGAAAATACATTTGATTTAGAAGAAAAAATTTTAAAAAAAATAGAAAAATATAAGCCTCAGGTTTTGGCTTTATCTATAGTTCAATATTTAAATGGAGTTTATATAGATTTAGATTTTTTTAAAAAAATTAAAAAGAAATTTCCAAAACTTTTGATTATTGCTGATGGAACTCAATTTTGTGGAACAAAATTATTTGATTTTGATAATTCTGCTATAGATATATTAATTTCTAGTGGATATAAATGGCTTTTTAGTGGTTACGGTAACGGATTTATATTAATTAAAAAGAATTTTATTAAAGATTTTATAAACAAAAATTATAATACAAATATAGAAGAGTTTCTTTATGGAACTTTTGAACCAGGAAATTTAGATACACTTAGTTTTGGGAGTTTATTATTTTCTATAAATAAGATATCTGACTTTGGAATTGATAAAATTGAAAACAGAATAAATGTTTTGGCAGATTATGCCAAGGAAAAATTTATTGATTATAACCTTCTAGATTATCAAGTTAAAAATAGAGTGAAGCATTCAAATATATTTAATCTCAAAGGAGATGATTCATTGTATCAACAATTGATTAAAAATCAAATAATTTGTTCAAGAAGAGGCAGTGGAATAAGAGTAAGTTTTAATTTTTATAATAATGAAAAACAAATAGATTCTTTATTGAAATTTTTTAAATAAAATTATTATTCAATTACTACAAAAGTAGACACTCCAGAATCAGATGTTGCCCCATGATTGTCTTTTGTAATTATCCTCCAATAGTATGTGCCTGTATCATTAATCGAAATGGTTTTTTTTGTGGCTGCATAATTTGAAACATTTACAGTAGTGGCATCTTTTTGGTCTAGATAAATATCAAATGTATGGGTATCTCCAGAATCTACATCAGAAAAAGACCATGATAATTGAACCGATCCTAAATTAACTGTTGCCCCAGGTTTAGGTGCAACAATTTCAGCTGGAAAAGGGGCATGATTCTTTTGAGGAGTTCCAGATAAATAAAATTTCCACTTTGCACTAGTTGCAGTAGCTGTACCAGTATTAGTAGAAATGACATACCATGAATAAGGGAATCCCTTTGTTAAAGTTATTTCAACATTTGTAGAAGTAGTTGTTTGTGAAATACTAGCTTGATTTAAAAGATTCTTTACAACAATTGTATATGAAGTAGTATTATCAGATTTGTTCCATTCAAACTTAACAGCATCTAACTCAAGACATTCAGAATTATTTGCAGGTTTTAAAAGTGTAGCAGGCTTTGGAGCAACTGGACCTGGTGGGTTTCCTCCTCCATTTCCTCCACCATTATTGCCATCATCTCCACCACTTCCACCACAAGAAATCAAAAGAGGAAAAAACACACACAACGATATGATTAATATCTTTTTCATTCTCTAATTACTTTAATTGATTTTTTAATTGTTTTGGAATCTACTTTCAGAATATAAAGTCCAGATTTCACATTATTAAATGGTACATTCACTGATCTTGAATACGGCACTTTATCGTTTCTAGTCCAGATAACTCTTCCTGTAATATCGAACAATGTAAGATTTACATTATCATCAAATCCACCTACCCATAATTTAGAAGAAGCATTAGCTGGGTTAGGACTTAATAGAATATCTTCTGAGATAAAGATTATTTCTTCATAAACTCCTTGACATTCTTTGTTAGCAGTTACTCTAATAGTATTAATTCCAGGGCTTAATGATAAATCGATATTATCATCATAAGTTGTAATTAAGTTTCCGTTAAGCAAAATATTGTATTTAGTTCCTCCACTCATGTCTAAGACAATTTGTTTTTTGTTTCTATCAAGATTGGAAACTATACCTAAATCTGCTGGCTCTTTTATATTAGCATTAAAGCATTGGCTTAAAGTAGAAAAGGCAGTTGAAGTAATACAGACCCAATAGTCACCAGCTTTTAAATTGTTTAATGCCCATGTTGAACTTGAAATATTTTCTGGAGTGAAAGTAAATCCAGTAGGACCACCTGTAATCTTTACATTAAATGGCTGACTAAATTCTCCTTTAATTGTTAATTGAATACTTCCGTTATCAGAACTTTTACAAGTTTCATCAGATGCTTTTAAAGAAAATGTATCTTTAGGAACTGGATTGGGATCACAAACATCTCCTTGACCATCTCCATCAAAATCCTTTTGGTCAGTATTAGCATTATAAGGACAATTATCACTTACATTTAAAATAGTATCTCCATCAATATCATCATCACAAGCATCTCCTTTACCATCTCCATCTATATCAGATTGATTTGCATTGGCATTGATTGGGCAATTATCGACATCATTATTAATTCCATCTCCATCTTTGTCATCATCACAGACATCTCCTATTCCATCTCCATCCATATCTGCTTGATCAGTATTTACAATTGATGGACAATTGTCATTAGCATTTAAAATAGTGTCTCCATCTTTATCGTCGTCACAGACATCTCCTATTCCATCTCCATCCATATCTGCTTGATCAGTATTTGCTTTGTTAGGGCAGTTGTCACTTGCGTTTAAAATAGTATCTCCATCAATATCATCATCACAGACATCTCCTTTACCATCCCCATCTGTGTCTTTTTGATCTGCATTTGCAGTATTTACACAGTTATCTGTATCATCAAAAATTCCATCTCCATCAGAATCGTCACAGACATCACCAACTCCATCTCCATCTGTATCCTTTTGATCAGCGTTAGCTTTATTGGGACAGTTGTCAGCATCATTTAAAATTCCATCTCCATCTAAATCATTTGAGTTATTTGCTAATACTGTTAATACAACTCCAACTGTATCTATTGAAACAGATGATGATCCGTCAGTTGCATCTATTACCAAGTTGTATGTTTTAACATCAGCATCAGAGGGCACATCAATTTTAATAGACACCTCTCCATTTGCATTAATTGTACTGTTATTTGCAGGAGTATAGGTATAAGTTGCGCCACTTGGTCCGCCAGTTACAGTAAATTGGGTTTGTTTATTATATCCTCCTAAAACTTTATATTTAATTTTAAATGTACCAGATTCATTTTGTTTTACAGAAAGAGTACTGGGAACAGCATTTTTTAAAAATAATTTTGGGGTCTCAGAATCAAAATTGGATGAAAAAAGACCTCTACCATAAGTTGATGCAAAAACCTTAAAATCATCTCTCATATCTAAATCTGTGACCTTAACATTACTCATTCCATTGTAAGATTGAGACCAATTAGGTGAGCTGTCCGTAAAGTTTTTTGTGTACCAAACTCCCAAATCAGTTCCAATAATCACCTCTTTAGGATCGATAGGATTTTGTAAGATACATCTTACAGGAATATCAGGAAGATCACCTTCTTTTTTTGACCATGTTGCTCCTCCATCCGAGGAGTAAAAAACATTATTGACTCCGTAGTTGTGCATAGTTACGAAAATGTTATTTGCAGTTTTTCCAAATTCAATATCTGATATACTCCCAACAAATTCAGAGCCAGTAATTTTAGTCCATGTCATACCTGTTTCATCTCCCTCAGCTTGTAATAAATTTCCATCTCCAAGTCCTACCATTAGAATAGAATTAGTAGTTCCAAAAGGTGAAACAGTTAATGCGGAAACATTACTTGTTAATAATGCATCAGTAATGATCGCTTTTTTAGGACTAAAATTGGAAAAATCATCCCAATCATAATAAAGAGCAATTCGATTAATTCCATCACCTCGATAATTTGAGAAAAGAATACCTTCCTTTGAATCTAAAGCTTCTGTGTTTATAAAATCTCCATTTTCAGTTGGATATTCAGCAATAATGGATCTGATTTTATTATTACTAAAATCCCATACATCTATATATCCATTGTAGACGTAGTTCATAATAAAGTATGGATTTGAAGGATCTTGAGAAAACATGGATGCTGCTCCATCTCCGCCAGAAGCTTCAGTTGCCGTACTAATTTGATCGTTATTATTTGCAAGAAATTGACTACCGTTATCTTGAAGGCCAGTTATAACAACATCTGTCATTCCGCTAACAGATACAGAAGAACCTTGATTTGTAGCTCTGTCTCTTCCACTAACTGTTTTGGTTAGATCTTTGAACATTTCAGAAGGCGCAACTCCAAGGGTATATATTTGACTGGTATTTAGATTATTATTTCTAGAACTAGCAGTTTCACTATTGTCAGATTCTGTTTTACTAAAATATATACCACCATCGTTTCCAAATAATTTTTTAGAAGAGTCATTATTGGCAAAAACCATACCATGCTGATCGGCGTGAATATATTGATAACTGAAACCACCATACCATTGAGATATTTGTGTCCATGGGTTAACATTTGGATCGGAACTTACACCTCCTGTAGTAGATTTAAATATGTCAATACCTCCTATAAATATATGATCTGGATTATTAGGGTCTGAATCTAGCATCAAATCATAAAAAGATTGTCCTCTAGTGAAATCATCAGCAGGCAATCCAGTTGCACTACCATCAGGTAAAGTAAGAACTGTAGGAGCTGTAGCAAATTTATCTGTAGATTTATATACTTTAGGTTTAGAACTAACTCTTGCTAATACATAAATATTTCCATTAGACGCAACTTCAATTTCTGTTCTTGATCCACTGGTTATTTCATGTTTTACGGAAAAAGATGAAACATCAGCATTGGACTGTAATATTGTTCCTCCACCAGTACCATAACCTCTATCAGTAGTACAAGCCCATATTGTATTATCTGGAGCAATTTCTAGATCAATTACCGCATAAGTATTATTATTTGAATCCTTACCTATTGCAACCGTTTGAAAACTAGTCCCTTCATTAGTAGACTTAAAGACACCATAACCACTTACTCCGAGCCATTCACTAGCCTTTCTATCATATCCCATACTAGAGGCTATGATTACTTCGGAATTTCCACCATTATTTCTTACTACTATATCATTAATAAAAATAAGTCCATTATTACCATAACCTCCTGTTCTTCCTCCATAAATTTTAGTCCATGTTCCTCCACCATCATCAGATTTCCAAACGCCATTTCCACCTTCTCCAGTATAAGACTCCCCAGTACCTACATAAAATATTTGATTATTATTTGGATCAAAAGCCATTGAAGAAACCGGAATATTTTCAGGGATTCCATCAATTTTAACCCATTGTGAGGTTGGATCTGAAATTTTGGTGTTTTTATATAAACCTCCAGTAACTCCACCTGCAAAAACAGTTTCATCAGTACTATCATTTGGATCAAACAGAATTCCTTTTGTTCTGCCACCAACATTATTAGGACCTCTTTCAACCCATTTTGATGCTGCTGACTCACCTGGCACTATTGATTCTCTGTCTGAAGAGGGGTCATCAAGACGTCTAGAATTATTTAACTCCTCTTGTAATTCAAATAATTTTTCAAAAAGAGGCCTTCCTTTTATTGGATCCATAGATAGTTCCCACATCTGTTCAAGATATTTATTTGGAGGGAGTGCCATTTTTCTTCTTTCCTCCTTGGACATATAATATGTTTCCTTAAAAGGATTATTTTTTAAATTTTCTTTATGAATCATTCTAGTTATTTCAACAGAAATACTTTCATGATTAATAAATAGTATCATCAAAATAGATGATAGTAGAAACAAGAAATATTTTCGAGATTTAGAATTCAATATTTTTCTTTTATAACTGCTCAAATATAACAAATTGAAAATAAAATTAAACAGCTACTTTTCCTTTAATATGTGGATGTGGATCGTAATTTAAAATTTCAAAATCTTCAAATTTGAAATCAAAAATATCGGACACTCTCCTTTTTATTTTTAAAACAGGAAGAGCTCTTGGTTTTCTTGAAGTTTGAAGCTCTAATTGATCAGTATGATTATTGTATATGTGCGCATCACCAAAAGTATGAACAAATTCTCCGCTTTCATATCCACATACGTGGGCAATCATTTCAGTTAAAAGAGCATAAGATGCAATATTAAATGGTACTCCCAAAAAAATATCAGCACTCCTTTGGTATAGTTGACAGGATAATTTTTTGTTATGTACGTAAAACTGAAAAAAAGCATGACAGGGAGGTAAGGCTGCTTTTCCATTTTTAACATTTTCTTCAAAGCTAATTTTGTTGTCAGGCAATACACCAGGATTCCATGCTGTTACAATCATTCTTCTACTATCAGGATTATTTTTCAAATTTTCAATTACATCTACTATTTGGTCAATTCCATTATTATTCCAATTTCTCCATTGATGACCATAAACAGGACCTAAATCTCCATTAGAATCAGCCCACTCATCCCATATTTTAACTCCATTTTCATTTAAAAATTTTGTGTTAGTATCTCCTTTTAAAAACCATAATAATTCATAAACAATGGATTTTAAATGAAGTTTTTTAGTAGTAAGCATTGGAAATCCCTTAGAAAGATCAAAACGCATTTGATAACCAAAAACACTTTTTGTGCCAGTACCAGTTCTATCAGACTTTTCATTTCCTGATTCCATTACATGTTTAACTAAATCTAAATATTGTTTCATATGCTGTATTTCAAAAAATATAAAAATAAGAATAATGAATAATTCATTTATTATATTTTAAAAGAACTTTATTAAAATATATTAACCAATAATCATTCCTGCAATCGTAGCAGAAAGTAAGGAAGCTAAAGTTCCTCCAATTACTGCTAAAAAACCAAATTTTGATAAATTTTTTCTTTGTGTTGGTTCTAGTGCCCCAATACCACCAATTTGTATGCCGATAGATGCAAAGTTTGCAAAACCACAAAGCATGTAAGTTGCCATTATAATAGATTTCTGATAATTTAAATGAATTAGATTGGAAGCATCTTTCAAGCTGGATAGTTGTATGTATCCAATGAATTCACTGGCTGCCAATTTGATACCTAGAAGCTGTCCCATTAAAGTCATATCTTCCCTAGCAACACCAATTAACCACATGATTGGTGAAAATAGATATCCTAATATAAATTCTAAAGAAAGATTTTCATAAACTGTGTTGTTACTAATCAATTCATTTATGTAAAAAACTCCCCCAATACCATTTAGCATATAATTTATCATAGCAATAAAGGCAAGAAATACCAAAAGCATTGCAGCTATATTTGCTGCTAATTTTAGACCTTCTGTTGTGCCATTTGAAATTGCATCTAGAAAATTAGATCCGATTTTATCTTGGGAGATATTTAAATCAGTATTGATTTTTTCAGTTTCAGGGAATAGTATTTTTGAAATAACAATCGCACCAGGTGCAGCCATTACAGAAGCAGTCAAAAGGTGCTTAGCATAAAAGATTTTTAATTCTGGGTCATCTCCACCTAAAAATCCAATGTAAGCAGCTAACACACCACCAGCTACTGTTGCCATACCCCCAATCATTACTAAAAGGATTTCAGATTTTGACATTTTTTCTAAGTATGCTTTTATCATAAGTGGAGATTCCGTTTGTCCAAGAAATATATTACCAGCAACACTCAAACTTTCTGGTCCAGAAACACCAAGAAGTTTTGATAATAATAAAGCCATTACTTTTACTACTTTTTGTATTATTCCAAAGTAAAATAATATTGAAGTTAGTGCTGCAAAAAATATTACAGTTGGTAAAATTGAAAAAATAAAAACATTTCCAAAATTTTCTACACTGACTAAATCCCCAAATAAAAATTGGGTTCCCTCCATTGTAAAATCTAGAATTTTGACAAAGACCTTACCCGCGAATTCAAATATCATTTTTACCCAGGAAATTTTAAGAACTGCAATTGCAAGAATTATTTGAAGAACTAGCCCAAAAGATGCGGTTTTCCAATTAATTGCTTTACGATTGTTGCTAAGTAAAAAAGCAATTAGAATTAATACCGACATTCCAATTAAACCTCTAATTAGACCTTCTAATGAAAATCCTTGGCTTAATATGATTTCTTTGTTTTGTTCAAATCCATCAAGATTAAACATATTGAAAAGAAATAATTGCATTAAAATCATTATTATTTTCTTTTATTTATTTCATCTCTTAAATAAGCAGCTAGTTCGTAATCTTCATTTTTTACAGCTATTGAAATAGCTTTTTCTAGCTGAATTATTGAAAGCTTGCCATAATCTATTTTTTTAGACAAATCATCTTCTTCAGATTTTTTTTCTTCTTTATCTCTTTTAATTTCTCCTGCTTTTAATATAATTCCAGCTTTATCTAATACATTTTCATATGTAAATATTGGAGAATTAAATCTAATGGCTAAGGCAATAGCATCAGAAGTTCTAGAATCTATTATTTCTTCAATTTTATCTCTTACACAGATTAAGCTTGAAAAAAATACTCCATCAACAATTTTATGAATAATTACCTGTTTAATTTTTATTTCAAAGCAGTCAGAAAAATTTTTAAATAAGTCGTGTGTTAATGGTCTCGGAGGTCTAATCTCTCTTTCAAGAGCTACAGCTATTGACTGAGCTTCAAATCCTCCAATGACAATTGGAAGTTTTCTATCACCTTCTTTTTCATTTAATAAAAGAGCATATGCTCCATTATGTGTTTTGCTATAGGAAATACGATTGATGGTAAGACGAATTAAGCTCATTTAATTTAGACTCATTTAAGCCCTAAATTAATAAAATAATTAAGAGTTTTGAGCTTTAAACGCTTTCAATTTTTCATTTAACCTAGGAACAACATCAAAGGCATCCCCAACAACTCCGTAATCTGCTGCTTTGAAAAAAGGAGCTTCAGGATCATTATTAATAACAACTTTGATTTTTGAGGAATTAATTCCTGCAAGATGTTGAATAGCACCAGAAATTCCAATAGCAATATATAGATTGGTGGCAACTGGTTTTCCAGTTTGTCCAACATGCTCACTATGCGGTCTCCATCCCATATCAGAAACTGGTTTAGAACATGAAGTAGCAGCTCCTAATGTATCAGCTAAGTCTTCAATTAGATTCCAATTTTCAGGACCTTTAAGACCTCTTCCACCTGAAACAACAATATCTGCATCTGCTATTGAAATTTTTCCAGAAACTTTTTCAGTTGATTTTATTGTTATTTTCTTATTTAGTAATGAAACTTCAAAATTTTCTGAAGAACTATTTGTTTCATTTTCTACAACTCCAAAAGCATTGCCTGATAATCCTATTATTTTAATATCAGATTCAATTGTAGATTCACAAAACGCTTTATTTGTAAAGCAGGTCCTTTTAATTGTAAATGGATTTAAGTTATTAGGAAGTTCAACTACATTACTTAAATATCCAGCATCTAATTCAATAGCTAAAAGTGGAGCCATATATTTAGAGTCAAGACTACTACTAATAACAATATGACTAGAATTTATATGTTTTGCTACCTGTGCAATTACATTACTGAAAATTTGTGAATCAAAATTGTCCAGTTTAGAATTTGAAACCTTAATTATTTTGGAAGCACCATATTTATTTAATTCACTGGTATCCTCTACATTAATTGCTAATACAACAATTTCAGTTCCAAGCTGTTTGGCTAATTCGCTTGAATAAGATACAATTTCAAATGCATTTTTTTTGATTTTTCCTTTAAAGGATTCGATATAGGCTAATACAGACATAATAATTATAAAACTTTAGCTTCATTATGAAGCAAATTAATTAATTCATCCAAGTTGTCAGGAGATACAAGTTTAACTTCTTTTCGTGGAACTGGCTTATAAAATTTTACAGAATTTGTTTTGAAATCAGAATTGAAGGCAGCTAAAACCTCTAAAGGTTTTTGTCTAGCTTGCATAATTCCACGCATATTAGGAATTCTTAGATCACTTTCCTCTACCAGACCTTTTTGCCCGCCAATAATTAAAGGAAGTTCACAGCTTAGAATTTCTTTACCTCCATCGATTTCTCTTTCAAGGGTTGCAGATTTATTATCAATTTCAATACTTATACAATTGGTGACAAAATTCATTTTAGTTAAACCAGCAATTAATCCAGGAACCATTCCTCCATTATAATCTATAGACTCTCGACCAGCAATGACTAAATCATATTGATTCGAGGAAAGGTATTCCGAAATTTGTTTTGCAACAAAAAATCCATCTATAGGTTCTGCATCAATTCTAATTGCTTTATCAGCTCCAATTGCCAATGTTTTTCTTAATGTAGGTTCAGTATTAGATTTGCCAACATTTATTACATCAATTGTTGCATTTTGTTTTTCTTTAAACCACATTGCTCTAGTTAAACCAAATTCATCATTGGGATTAATAACAAACTGAACTCCTTGATTATCAAATGCTTTATCATCATTAGTAAAATTAATTTTTGATGTAGTGTCTGGCACATGACTTATACAAACCAAAATTTTCATATAATAATTAAATTAATTGATTCGCAAATATAAATAAATAATAAGAAAATACTATGCGTGCATAGCTTTTTTTTAAAATTAAATAATAAATTTTATGTCTAAATTATTTAATATTTTTGGTAAGAATTTATTATTAGATCACTTTTATGAGAGTTATTCAGTTTAGAGAAGCAATATGTGAAGCAATGTCTGAGGAAATGCGATTGGACGAATCAATATATTTAATGGGCGAGGAAGTTGCTGAATACAATGGAGCATACAAGGCTTCTAAGGGTATGTTGGATGAATTTGGTGAAAAAAGGGTTATTGATACTCCTATTTCTGAACTTGGATTTTCGGGAATAGGCGTAGGGTCAACTATGACAGGAAATAGACCAATTATTGAATTCATGACATTTAATTTTGCACTTGTAGGAATAGATCAAATTATAAATAACGCTGCAAAAATCAGACAAATGTCGGGAGGCCAGTTTCCTTGTCCAATAGTTTTTAGAGGACCTACTGGATCGGCTGGTCAATTAGGAGCTACGCATTCACAGGCTTTTGAAAGTTGGTATGCAAATTGTCCTGGATTGAAAGTAGTAGTTCCTTCCAACCCATATGATGCTAAAGGATTATTAAAATCAGCTATTAGAGATAATGATCCTATTATTTTTATGGAATCTGAACAGATGTATGGAGATAAAGGTGAAGTTCCTGAAGAAGAATACCTCATTCCATTGGGGAAAGCGGAAGTTAAAATTCCCGGAAAAGATGTTACTATAGTATCATTTGGTAAGATCATGAAAGAAGCAATAAAAGCAATTGATGAACTAAAGAAAGATGGAATTGAGGCTGAACTTATTGATTTAAGAACTATTAGACCTTTAGATATTAATACAATTATTGCATCCGTAAAAAAAACAAATAGATTAGTAATTTTAGAGGAATCTTGGCCATTTGGAAATATTTCTACAGAAATAACTTATCAGATTCAAAATCAAATTTTTGATTATTTAGATGCTCCAATTGAAAAGATAAATACTGCCGATACACCAACTCCTTATTCTCCTGTTTTATTAACTGAATGGATTCCTAATAGTAAGGATGTTATTAATTCAGTTAATAAAGTGCTTTACAAATCATAATTATTAGGTTTTTTATTTAAACCTATTTGACTATTTTTGCCACCTGTTAAAATAATATAAAAAAATACATATGGAATCTATAATAATTTTTTTGCCAATTGGACTTGCCTTATTAGGGCTTGCTTATATGACATACAAAAAGTCTTGGGTAATGAATCAAGATGCTGGAGATGGTAAAATGAAAGAAATTTCTGATCATATTTACGAGGGAGCTCTTGCTTTTTTAAATGCAGAATATAAATTGTTATTCATCTTTGTTATAATTGTAAGTTTAGCTCTTACTGCAGTATCGTTAATAGTTCCTACTACTCATATTTTAATTGTAGTAGCATTTATTTTTGGCGCATTTTTTTCAGCATGGGCTGGAAATATGGGAATGAAAATTGCAACAAAAACTAATGTTAGAACAACTCAGGCTGCTAGAACTAGTTTACCGAATGCTTTAAATATATCTTTTGGAGGAGGAACTGTAATGGGACTTGGTGTAGCAGGACTAGCTGTTCTTGGTTTAACGGCATTTTTTATAATTTTTTATAAAGTATTTATGGGTGGTGTATGGACAACTTCTGAAGATATGATTATTGTTTTGGAAACTTTAGCTGGATTTTCTCTAGGTGCTGAATCTATCGCACTATTTGCACGAGTTGGAGGTGGAATTTATACTAAAGCCGCTGATGTAGGTGCTGACTTAGTTGGTAAAGTAGAAGCTGGAATCCCTGAAGATGATCCTAGAAATCCTGCAACAATTGCTGATAATGTAGGAGATAATGTTGGGGATGTAGCAGGAATGGGAGCAGACCTTTTTGGTTCTTATGTAGCTACTGTCTTAGCTTCAATGGTTTTAGGAAACTATGTAATTATAGATATGGGAGGAAGTATTGAAGATGCATTTGGAGGAATAGGACCAATTCTATTACCTGTTTTTATTGCAGGTGCTGGAATTATTATTTCAATAATTGGAACAATGCTTGTTAAGATTAAAAGTAACGAAGCTAAAGAAGATCAGGTAATGGGAGCTTTAAATGTAGGAAATTGGACCTCAATTTTTCTAGTTGCAGTAGTATGTTATGCATTATGTAATTGGATGCTTCCTGAAATTATGAAAATGGAATTCTTTGGTGAAGGTATCAAAGAAGTCTCTTCAATGAGGGTTTTTTACGCTTGTCTAGTTGGGCTAGTTGTAGGAGCTGTTATTTCTTCAGTTACGGAGTATTATACTGGACTTGGGAAAAGTCCAACTTTAAAAATAGTTCAACAATCAAGTACTGGAGCTGGAACTAATATTATTGCTGGTTTAGCTACTGGAATGATTTCAACTTTTCCTTCTGTTTTATTATTTGCGGGAGCTATTTGGGCTTCTTACTTATTTGCTGGTTTTTATGGTGTTGCATTATCTGCTAGTGCAATGATGGCAACAACTGCTATGCAATTAGCTATTGATGCTTTTGGTCCTATTTCTGATAATGCAGGTGGAATTGCAGAAATGAGTGAACAAGAGCCTATAGTTAGAGAAAGAACGGATATTTTAGATTCAGTTGGTAATACTACTGCTGCAACTGGAAAAGGTTTTGCTATTGCTTCTGCAGCTTTAACCTCATTAGCGCTATTTGCAGCTTATGTAACCTTTACAGGAATTGATGGAATTAATATTTTTAAAGCACCTGTTTTAGCTATGCTTTTTGTTGGAGGGATGGTTCCTGTTGTTTTTTCTGCGCTTGCTATGAATGCAGTTGGAAAAGCTGCCATGGAAATGGTTCAGGAAGTTAGAAGACAATTTAAAACTATTCCTGGAATTATGGAAGGTACTGGAAAACCAGAATATGATAAATGTGTAGCTATTTCAACTCAGGCTTCTTTAAAAGAAATGATGCTTCCTGGATTACTAACTATAGGTTTCCCATTATTAATTGCATTTGTCCCTATGATTTTTGGAATGGATAATTTAGCAATTGCTGAAATGCTTGGTGGATATATGGCTGGTGTTACTGTTAGTGGAGTTTTGTGGGCTATTTTTCAAAACAATGCAGGTGGTGCTTGGGATAATGCAAAGAAATCATTTGAAGCTGGTGTTGAAATTAATGGAGAGATGACCTACAAAGGATCAGATGCACATAAAGCTGCTGTAACTGGAGATACTGTTGGTGATCCATTTAAAGATACTTCTGGTCCTTCAATGAATATTCTTATTAAGCTTACTTGTTTGATTGGACTTGTTATTGCTCCAATTTTAGGAGGACATGCTGTAGATTCTGATCACGCTTCTGTTGATCATGAAATGAAAAAAGAAGTAATTGTAAAGGCTGACAATGATGTTTGGACCATGACCATTACAACGGAAGAAACAGATACTGATGGTGTTGTATCTAAAAAATCTGAATTTATTAGCGGAACTCAAGAAGAAGTTATGTCTGCAATGTTAGAATACAATGCTGACGAAGCTAAGAAAATTGGAATGGCGGCAATGGGTGAGATAGATAAAAAATAAATTTAAAATAAAGTTGTTTTAAAGACCTTTTAAACTATCATCACATTTATTAATGATTAGTTTGAGGTCTTCTTTATTTTTAACAAAGTCCAGATTATCTACATCAATTATAAGTAGCTTTCCTTTATCATAAGTTTCAATCCAAGCTTCATATCTTTCATTAAGTCTACTTAAATAATCTATACTTATAGAGTTTTCATAATCTCTCCCTCTTTTATGAATTTGATCAACTAAATTAGGAATGCCACTTCTTAAGTATATAAGAAGATCAGGACTTTTAACAAAAGACTCCATAAGATCAAAAAGAGATTTATAGTTGTCAAAATCTCTATTTGTCATAAGGCCCATAGCTAAAAGGTTTGGAGCAAAAATATGTGCATCTTCATAAATCGTTCTATCTTGGATTATCTTTTTTCCATTTTTGTCAAAGTCCATTATTTGACGAAACCTACTATTTAGAAAATAGATTTGTAAATTAAATGACCATCGTTCCATTTGATCATAAAAATCATCTAAATAAGGATTTTTTAAAACATCTTCGTAATGCCCCTCAAATTTATAATATTTAGATAGTAATTTGGTTAATGACGTTTTTCCAGCTCCAATGTTTCCTGCAATAGCTATGTGCATATTAATTTGTATTTAAAAATTTAAAAGTGACATCTAATTTAAAATATAAATTTGAAAAAATTCATTCTAATTAAACTTTATTGTCTTCTGATTGTCTATTTAGTAATAAATCACTACAATTGCGGTGGTTTTAAAAACTCGAATTATGAAAAAAATACTAATTATTTTATGTTTTATAACTATTAGTGGATTTTCTCAGGATTTTCAGGGAAAAGCTTATTATATGTCAAAAGTTAATGTAAATATGGACTGGATGAAGAATTTAACACCTGATAGAAAAGCATACTTGAAAGGTAGAATGAAAACTGCTACTGAAAAAAATTATACTTTAGAATTTGATAGTAATTCATCTTATTTTCAAGAAGAAGAAAGACTAGATCCTAATGGACAGAGTGGTGGATTCAATTGGATGCAATTTGTATCTGGACCTGCAACGGGAACTATCTACAGAGATATACAATCAAATACATTTACAAATAAAAAGGAGCTCTTTGGAAAGATTTTTCTTGTAAAAGATACTATACCTGAAATCAAATGGGTTATGACAGGTGAGACGAAAAAAATTGGAATTTATAATGCGTATAAAGCAACATCAACAAAAGAAGTTGAAGAAAGGGTCATGAGTTTTAGTAATAGATCAAGGGAAACAGAAAGTTTAAGTAATCCAGAAGAAAAGAAAATGAGAGAGGTAGTTATGACAGCCTGGTTCACACCTGAAATTCCAGTTTCAACAGGACCACAAATGTTTGGAGGTTTGCCAGGGCTTATATTAGAAATTAATGCTGATAGATTGATAATGCTTTGCACTAAGGTTGTTTTGAATCCAAAAGAAAAATTAAAAATTAAAAAACCATCCAAAGGAAAGGAAGTTACAAGTCTGGAATTTGAAAAAATTGCAAAAGATAAAGCAGAAGAAATGGAAAACCAGTGGAACGGGCGAAGAAGAGGAAGTAGTAGAGCAGTGAGAATATCTAATTAATTTAATACAATAATCATTTATTATTATTTAAGATGAAAAAAACACTTTTATATATTCTGTTATTTTTTTCTTCCTTTGTTTATTCCCAAGTTAGGTTTGAAGGAGTAATTACAGATTCCATGGGAAATACTATCATGGGAGCTAATGTTATTGCAATTGAAAAAGAATCTCAAATTTTAGATGGTTTTGGTATTTCTAATGATTCAGGTTTCTATAGAATTTCATTAAAGAAAAACACGGATTATCAAATCAAAATTTCTTTTATTGGATTTCAACAAATAGAGTTAGACTTAAATCTTAATGAAGATTTTGAAAAGAATTTTGTTTTAGAACAACAAGCTGAAGCATTGGATGAAGTGGAAATTGTTTATGAAATGCCAGTTACTATAAAGGGCGATACAATTGTATATAATGCGGATTCCTTTAATACAGGAACTGAAAAAAAATTGGGGGATGTTTTAAAAAACATGCCGGGAATTGAAGTAACAGATGAAGGAACTATTGAAGTTGAAGGTAAAGAAATAACAAAGATAACAGTTGAAGGTAAAGATTTTTTTGATGGAGACTCAAAACTTGCAACACAAAATTTACCTGCAAATGCTGTTAATAAAGTAGAAGTTCTAAGAAACTTTACCGAAGTTAGTCAATTGAGAAATGTGACAAATAATGAGGATAATATAGCTATAAATATTAGCCTTAAAAGTGGAAAGGATAAGTTTTGGTTTGGAGAAATAGTTGGTGCAAAAGGTAATGAAGATACATATTTGGCTGCACCAAAGATTTTTTATTATGCAAAAGATTTAAGTATGAGTATTCTTGGAAATACTAATAATTTAGGTGAGCCAGTTTTGTCAAGAAGAGATTTTTATAGATTTGGTGGAGGTTTTAGAAACCTAAATCAACAAACGGGAACATCCATAAATATTTCATCTGATGGTGCCGGAATTGGAAATCTGCAGAACAACCGTGCTAAATCAATAGATGCTAAACTTGGCGCATACAATTTTAGTAAATCTATAAATGAAAAGTTGGAGATAAGTGGTTTTGCAATTTTTGCAGAAACTCAAAACATTGTAGAAGAAAAAATTTCAAGAATATACTCTGCTACTAATGCAAAACAAGAAACATCTGAGGGTGTAGTTCAGGACAACCAACAACAATTATATAAGTTTTCAGCTGAATATAATCCAAATGAAAGATTACAAACCGAATATAATTTATTAGTAAAATCTGCTGAAAGTATAGAAAACACAAACCTTAATTCAAGTGTGGGAAGACTTGGATCAAATACCACTGAAGATATAAATGAATTGAGAAGTGATAAACCCACCTCAATTAATCAAGAAATTAAGGCTTATTATACTTTAAATGAGGATCATATCTTTTCATTTGAGGCTCAACATTTATCACAAAACGAAGACCCTTTTTATCAAGCAATTAAGGAACTACAACCTTTTAGAAATATTTTATCTCTTGACAGGAATCAATCTAATTTTAATATTAATCAAAATAGAGAAACAGAAACAAATAAGATTGAAGGAAAGCTAGACTATTATTATATTTTAAACCCAAAATCTAACTTGAATTTTACTTTTGGATTAACAGATGTAAGTCAAAAATTTAATTCTTCTATTTTTCAAATTTTGGATAATGGCACTCAAAACAATTTTAGTGAAGACATCTTATCAAATGATGTCCAGTTTAATTTTTTAGATGCGTATTTTTCATTTAGATATAGATTTATTACTGGAATTTTTACTATTGACCCGGGATTTACAATACATAACTATAAAAATGAAACATTTCAATTAGGAGTTTTAGAATCTAGAAGTTTTTCTGATATAAGGCCTAATATGAGAGTTTTCATAAAGTTTAAAAATTCTGAATCTTTAAGATTCAACTATGGATTAACTACTCAGTTTACAGATGTTAATAATTTGGCTAAAGGTTATGTGTTTAATAATTATAATAGTTTTTTTCAGGGTAATCCTACTTTAGAAGCTGCTGAAATCTATAACTATGGATTAAATTATCAAAGTATCAATATTTTTAATTTTACAAATATTTTTGCCAATATAAGATATAGTAAAAGAAAAAAATCAATACAGAATAAAACACTTATCACTGGAATCAACTCAGTAAGATCTGCAGATAATTCAAACTTTCCTAGAGAGTCATACTCTGCAAGTGCTAGAATAGATAAAAGATTTAAAAACTTTAAAGCTGGGTTTAATATGAATTTCAATTTTAGTGAATTCAATAATATTGTAAATGGAAATCCTTTAGAATCTATTAATTTTACACAATCCTACAAAGCTACAATTGCTACTAATTTTAGAGATAAACCAAATTTAGAAGTTGGATATAGCTATAATAAAAGAATGTATGATATTGGAGATAACAAAAATTATTTTTACACAGATTCACCATTTGCTGAGATAGACGCCTACTTTGGTAATGGTTTTGTGTTCAGAGCGGAATATTCATATAATTACTATAGAAATGACGAACAGACATTAAATGAATATAGAAATGCTGAGGCTGATTTGTCTTATAATAAAGAAGGATCTAAGTGGGAATTTGGACTTAGCGTTACCAATTTATTTAACGATACATCTTTAAATAGAGATAGTTTCAATCAACTTTATAGTCAAACAAGATCATACATTGTTCAACCAAGATATACTGTGTTTAGAATAAAGTATGATTTAACTGGTCTAAACACTTCACCTAGAGGAAAAGGGAAAGGAAGAGGCAAATAATAATTGCTAAACTATACTTTTATCTAATTCTTTAACTAAAGACCTTATCTTTACTTAAATGATTTTTAAATTGAAGTTTAGAAATTTACTTTTAGTTTTATTTTTTCCTTTATTATCCTACTCCCAATCAGGTTTTGAGTCAATTCTACTTGCAGTTGAAAGTGATTCTAAAAAAATATTTAAAAGATATATGAACCCTCTAATGAAAGGAGCTATTTATAGTTCTAATTCTGGATGGTACAATACAGCAAAAGTCCACAGTAAATTAGGAGTTGATTTAAGTTTAAGACTAAATACAACATTTGTTCCATCTGCTGAGCAAGCTTTTTCTATTTCTGACTTAGAAAATATAACTACCAATGCTGAAAATTTGCCAACTATAATTGGTGAAAATAGACAAGAGAATTTACTAATTACCATTCCTGCAGATGGTCTTTTGCCAGAATTGAAAAAAACGATTAAAGCTCCTAAAGGAATAAAAAACAAATTGCCTTTTGGAGGCGTTCCAGCTCCAGTTTTACAATTGGGAGTTGGAATTCCTTTTGACACAGAAATAATAATAAGATATAGCCCAGAATATCATCGAAAAGGTATAGATATGTCATTAAAAGGATTAGGGATTAAACATAACTTACTTCAATATTTTGGGCCTATTGATAAATTTCCGTTAAATGTTTCTGCATTTGCATCTTTTTCTAAAATGGAAATTGATTATGATATCCAATCATTTAGTTCAATAAAAGGATCCGGACAAGTTGCAGAATTTAGTCTTAATAATTACAATTTATTGTTATTGGCTTCTTTGGACGTATTAGTTGTTAATTTTTACTGTGGATTTGGTTTAACAGGTGGAAGTTCTTCATTTAAGATGATGGGGCAATATGATTTAGAGTATCAAACACAATCAAATGGTCCTGTAAATAAAACTTTAAGTGATCCAATTGATATGAATTTTAGTACTTCAAATTTTCAAACTACCATTGGAGCTAAGTATAAATTTTTGATTTTTAGTGCTTTCATAGACTTTACTTTTCAGAATTACAAGACCTTATCTGCAGGGATTTCAGTAAATTTTAGATAATTTTTATTACTAATAGTTTTTTGTTATTTCAATAACTAATATTACATTTACAGCAGTTATGTTTAATACTAAATTATCTTTTTATACAGAAAGTTTTTATTTCTACTTCTATTTTGGAGTTGAGAAAGGACTTTCATATATATAAGATTTTTTTAAATATATAATTTACAGTCCTGATTTTTCAGGACTTTTTTTTTAATGTAATATGAGTAAAGTAGCAATTCAAGGGATTAAGGGATCTTACCATCATCAGGTGGCAATGGAGTTTTTTGGAAAAGAAATAGAAATAGCAGAATTTATGTCTTTTGATGAATTGATTAATTCCATAATTAATAATAAATGTGAAATGGGTGTTATTGCAATTGAAAATTCAATTGCTGGATCTATAATACCTAACTATGCATTAATTGATAATTCTAATTTAAAAATTACGGGGGAACATTATATTAATATTAACCATCAATTAATGGCCTTACCAGGATCAAAAATTAAAGATCTAGATGTAGTAGCTTCTCATCCAATGGCTCTTTTACAATGTAAAGAGTTCTTTAGAAAACACTCTAATATTACATTAGTCGAAGATAAAGATACTGCTGAAGTAGCCTATAGAATTCAAAGAGACAAAATTAAAAATATAGGAGCAATAGCAAGTGTTGAAGCGTCTAATATTTATGAATTAGAAATTATAAGTGAAAATATCCAAACTATAAAGAATAATGAGACAAGGTTTGTAATTATTTCCAAAAATGCTTTAAAGAATGATTCTAAAAATGACAAAGCATCGTTGAAATTTGTGCTAAGTCATAAAACTGGTACTTTGGCTGCAATTTTAGAAATTCTAAAAGACTGTAATTTGAATTTAACAAAAATTCAATCTCTTCCTATTGTAGAAATTCCATGGAAGTATTCTTTTTTTGTTGATACAACTTTTCATTCTTTAGATAATTTAAATAAAGCATTAGGATTAATGGAGGAGAAATCGGAATCCCTTAAAGTTTTAGGAATTTACCAAAATAAAATTAAATGATTAAAGGTTCAAACAGATTAGATACGGTTCAAGAATACTATTTTTCAAAAAAATTAAGAGAAGTATCTGCTTTATTAGATTTAGGAAAGCCTGTAATTAATATGGGAATAGGTAGTCCTGATTTATTCCCTTCTAAAGGTGTCATTAAGGCTTTAAAAAATAGTTTAGATCATAAAACTGCTCATAAATATCAAAGCTATCAAGGCTTGTTTGAATTGCGTAATGCGATCTCTAAGTTTTATTATAAATTTTTTAAAGTTAAATCAAATCCTGAAAACGAGGTATTACCATTAATTGGATCTAAAGAAGGGATTATGCATATATCTTTAGCATTTTTAAATCCTGGAGATGAGGTGTTGATTCCAAATCCTGGTTATCCTACGTATTTATCAGTTACTAAATTGGTTGAGGCGAATCCTGTTTTTTATGATTTGTTAAAAGAAAATAATTGGTTTCCTGATTTAAATGAATTAGAAAAGAAAGATTTATCAAAAGTTAAAATTATGTGGATTAATTATCCTCATATGCCTACTGGTTCTTCTGCAACCTTGAATCAATTTGATGAACTAGTTGTTTTTGCAAGAAAAAACAATATTTTACTAATAAATGACAATCCATACAGTTTTATTTTAAACAATGATTTTATAAGTCTTTTATCAGTAGAAGGGTCAAAAAAAAATTGTATGGAATTAAATTCTTTGAGCAAATCTTTTAATCTTTCAGGTTGGAGAATTGGTATGTTATTAGGGTCTAAAAAAAATATTTCTAGAGTTATAAAAGTTAAAAGTAATATGGATTCAGGAATGTTTTATGGAATTCAAAAAGGAGCAATAGAGGCACTTAATTCTGATATAAATTGGTTTAAAGAATTAAATGTGTTATATAAAAAAAGAAGAGAACTGGTTTGGGAATTAGCATCTATTTTGAATTGTGAATTTGAGCGTGATTCTAAGGGATTGTTTGTATGGGCAAAACTTCCTAAAGGGATTAAGGATTCTAAAAAATTTATAGATAAGTTATTAATTGATAAAAAAGTATTTATTGCTCCTGGAGCAATTTTTGGTTCAAATGGAGAAGGCTATATAAGATTTTCTTTATGTATTGAAGAAGAAGAAATTAAAGAAGCTATTAAAAGATGTAAATAATGAAAATAGGAATTGTAGGTTTAGGTTTAATGGGGGGGTCTTTTGCTTTAGACATAAAATCTGTTTACCCAAGTTCTAAGATTTATGGATCGGACATTTCTAAAAAAAATCAAGAGCGTGCTATTGAATTAGAGTTAATTGATGAAGTTATTGATATACGAGAATTCCATAAAATGGATGTAATTCTTGTTTCCATTCCTGTTGATAAGTCTATTTCTGTTATATCTAAAATTTTAGATAAAATAAATAATAAAACATTAGTTTTTGATGTTGGTTCTACAAAAGGAGCTATATGTGAGTCATTAAATAATCATCCTAATAGAGGAAATTTCTTAGCTTCTCACCCAATGGCTGGCACCGAGTTTTCAGGCCCTGATGCTGCTATAAAAGGATTATATATTAATAAGACAAATATAATTTGTGAGATAGATAAAACGGATATAAAGATTCGAACTAAAGCATTAGAAATATTTAAGTTATTAAATATGAATATAATATATATGGATTCAAGACCGCATGATGTACATGTAGCTTATGTATCACATTTATCACATATAAGCTCTTTCATGCTTGGGAAGACAGTAATAGAAAAGGAAAAAAATGAGAAAAATATTTTTGATTTAGCTGGAAGTGGTTTTGAATCTACTGTAAGGTTAGCTAAGAGTTCACCAGAAACATGGACGCCAATTTTTTTAGAGAATAAAAAAAATATAGTTTTGGCCATAGAAGAATATGTTTCAAATTTAAAAATTTTAAAAAAAATTATTGAAGAAAACGATGAAACAAGTTTGTCTTATATTTTAAATAACACAAATAGGATAAAAGAAATTTTAAAAAATACAATACATGAAAATGGAAAATAATAAAAAAATGAAAGACTGGCTAAAGGCATTGAAACTAGACCATCCTTTGGTAATTGCTGGTCCATGTAGTGCAGAAACGGAAGATCAAGTGTTAAAAATTGCACATGATTTAAAAAATTCTGATGTTTCAGTCTATAGAGCTGGAATATGGAAACCTAGGACTAGACCAGGAATGTTTGAGGGAGTAGGTGCTATTGGATTAAAGTGGTTAGAAAAAGTTAAAAAGGAAACAGGCCTTTTGACAGCTACTGAAGTTGCAAATGCAAATCATGTAAAACTTGCTATAGAACATAATATAGATGTTTTATGGATTGGTGCAAGGTCTACAGTAAGTCCATTTATTGTTCAAGAAATTGCAGACGCCTTAAATGGCACTGATAAAATTGTTTTGGTTAAAAATCCAGTAAATCCAGATTTATCTCTATGGCTTGGGTGTATCGAAAGATTATATTCTGCAAATATTAAAAAAATTGGAGTTATACATAGAGGGTTTTCAACTTATGAACAAACTAAATATAGAAATAATCCTGAGTGGCAGTTACCTATTGAATTACAAAATAGATTTCCAGATCTTCCATTGATTTGTGATCCTTCTCATATTTCAGGAAGAAGAGACATATTACAAGATGTTTCTCAAACTGCTCTTGATTTAAATTTTGATGGTTTGATGATAGAAACTCATATTAATCCAGATAAAGCTTGGAGTGATGCAGCTCAACAAATTAAACCTGAAGTTCTTGTTAAAATGATGGCTAATTTAAAAATGAGAAAGGTTACTAATGAAGAAGTTGATTATAAAAACAGTATAAATACTTTAAGAACGCAAATAGATGTTATTGATCAAGGTTTATTGGATACTCTTGGCAAGAGAATGAAAGTAGCAATTGAAATAGGTGGTCTTAAAAAGAAAAAAAATGTTGCGGTATTGCAAACTAAAAGATGGAATGAAATTTTAGGTAAAATGATTTTAGAAGGAGAAGAAAAGGGGCTTAGTGAAGAATTTATTTTAAGGATGTTTAAAGCTATTCACCAAGAATCAATTAATCATCAGGAGAAAGTTATAAATAGTTGATTTATGAAAGGAACTGTTTATAAATCTACTGGAAATTGGTACTCGGTACAAACCGATTCAAATGAGGTTTATAAATGTAATATAAAGGGAAAATTTAGGTCTCTAGGAATTAAAAGTACAAATCCTATTGCTGTTGGAGATCAAGTTAATTTTGAAATTATAAACAAGAAAGACTTTACTGGCATTATAAATAGGATTGAAAATAGAAAGAATTATATTATTAGGAAATCTGTTAACCTGTCAAAATTTTCTCATATTATTGCTTCCAATATCGATTGTTGTTTTTTATTTGTTACACCTAGTAACCCAATAACATCATCGATATTTATAGACAGAATTTTAATTGCTACTAAATCTTTTGGAATTGATACCATTATTTTATTCAATAAAACAGATATATATTCTAAAAATGATATAAAATATATTGATAATTTAAGAGATATATATTCAAAAATTGGATACAAATGCTTGAATATTTCAGTTTTAAAAGAAATTAATATTAATAATATAATTGAAATAATGAAAGATAAAATTTCCATTTTTACAGGTCATAGTGGAGTTGGGAAATCTAGTTTAGTAAATTTATTAGATCCAAGCTTAAATATTAAAACTGCTAAGGTTTCTAAACAAAATGAAAAAGGACAACATACAACAACTTATGCAGAAATGTATGATCTAAATTTTGGAGCTAGAATTATAGATAGTCCTGGAATCAAAGGTTTTGGATTAATTGATATTGAAAAAAGTGAGTTAGGAGGATATTTTTCAGAATTTATATTATTAAAAGATGATTGTAAATTTAATAACTGTCTTCATGAAAACGAACCAAATTGTGCTGTAAAGGAAGCAGTGGTTAATGGTGTGATTTCTGAATCAAGATATAAAAGCTATCGAAGTTTATTAATTAACGAGGATAAAAGCTTCAGAACAGATAACAGGTAAAATGAGAGTAATTATTCAAAGAGTTAAAAAAGCTAGTGTTGAAGTGGAAAGTTCTATAGTATCTTCTATTAAAGAAGGTATGGTAGTTCTGCTAGGAATTGAAAATGAGGATAATGAAACCGATATAGAATGGTTGGCTAATAAAATCTCACAATTGAGAATTTTTGATGATAATAGTAATGTAATGAATAAATCAATTATTGATGTTAATGGTGATATTATCATTATAAGTCAATTTACCCTACATGCTTTAACTAAAAAAGGTAATAGGCCATCTTATATAAAAGCTGCTAAATCTGAATATGCTAAAAAAATGTACAGTAAATTTTTAACTTCAGTTGAAAAAAATATTAACAAAAAACCAGGATCGGGAATTTTTGGAGCAGATATGTTAGTTAAAATTGAAAATGATGGTCCAGTAACTATTTTTATTGACTCAAAAAATAAAGAATAAAAAATTATGGAATTAAAAAAAATACAAAAGAAAGTGGATGTTTGGATAAAAGAACACGGAGTACGTTATTTTAATCCTCTTACTAATATGGCTCAACTTTCCGAAGAAGTTGGAGAAGTAGCAAGGATAATATCAAGAAGATATGGAGAACAATCAGAAAAAGAATCAGATCAAAATAAAGATTTAGCTGAGGAATTATCAGATGTTTTATTTGTAGTATTATGTTTGGCAAATCAAACAGGGTGTGATTTAGAAAAAGCCTTTAACGATAAATTAAAATTTAAAACAAAAAGAGATCACCTAAGACACCAAAACAATTCAAAATTAAAAAAATAGAAATGGCGTTTTTAATTGAACATTCAAATAATGAAATTAAAACTTCTTTTAATATTTCTGGTTCAAAAAGTGAGTCTAATAGATTACTTATTTTAAAACATCTTTTCAAAAATATTGAAATTGAAAATTTGTCAGATTCTGATGATACAAATATTTTAAAAAATATTTTGAGAGAACCACCTGAGAAGATAGATGTTCATCATGCAGGAACTGCGATGCGTTTTTTAATTGCTTTTTTTTCTACTCAGGAAAATAAATATCATGAAATTTCAGGTTCTGAAAGGATGCATAATAGACCAATAAAAGTATTGGTTGATGCTCTTAATTATCTTGGGGCAGATATTAGTTACATTAATAAAACAGGATTTCCTCCCATAAAAATAATTGGAAAAAAAATAAACAAGTTTCGTGTTTCTTTAGATTCTAATATTAGTAGTCAATATATATCAGCACTACTTTTAATAGCTCCATCTTTAAAAAAGGGATTAGAAGTTTATTTAAAAGGCAAAATTACTTCCAAACCCTATTTAAAAATGACTTTAGCTTTGTTAGAAAAAATTGGAGTACAAACTTCTTTTGTAAATAATAAGATTATTGTAGATCCCATTCAGAGTCTAAATCCTATTCTTTATAAAATTGAATCTGATTGGAGTTCATTATCTTATTTTTATAGTATAGTTGCATTATCAACAAATTCAACTTTAAGAATAGGGAATTATTATTCTAATTCTATTCAAGGTGATATAAAATTAATTGAGATTTATAAAAATTTGGGAGTCATTAGCTCTTTTGAGAAGAATACTCTATGCTTAAAAAAGGATAAAAATCATAAACTTCCCAAAAAAGTTATATTAGATTTAAATGATAATCCAGATTTAGCCCAAACTATAGCTGTTTCTTGTTTTGGATTAGGTTTGCAATGTGATTTATATGGATTACAAACTCTCAAAATAAAAGAAACAGATAGATTATTAGCTTTAGAGAAAGAATTAGTTAAATTGGGTGGTAATGTTCTAATAACTAATGACAGTTTACATTTAAAAAAATCAAAAGAATTTAACGTTAATATTTGTATAGATACATATGAAGATCATAGAATGGCAATGGCATTTGCTCCTCTAGGAATCATAAAACCTATTATAATTAATGATCCAATGGTTGTTTCTAAGTCTTTTCCTACTTATTGGAAAGCTTTGAAAAAATTAAATTTTAGAATATCAGAGTATAAAAGAAATTAAATTCGAATAAACTTGACTTTGCTACTTTCATGAATGTATATTTGCAGCTTCAAATTTTAAACACATGAAATTATCCCATTTTAATTTTGATTTACCACAAAGGTTATTAGCAGAGTATCCATCTGATCATAGAGATGAATCTAGGTTAATGGTTCTAGACAAAAAAAAAGAAACAATAGAACATAAGTCTTTTAAAGATATAGTTAATTATTTTAATGAAGGAGATACTTTCGTCTTAAATAATACTAAAGTCTTTCCTGCTAGATTAATGGGAAACAAAGAAAAAACAGGAGCAAGAATTGAAGTTTTTCTTTTAAGAGAATTAAGTGAGGAACAAAGGCTCTGGGATGTTTTGGTTGACCCAGCTAGAAAAATTAGAATAGGAAATAAACTTTATTTTGGAGAAGATGAAACATTAGTTGCAGAAGTAATAGATAATACTACATCTAGAGGAAGAACATTGAGATTTTTATTTGATGGATCTTATGAAGACTTTCGTAAAGTACTTTTCGACTTGGGTCAAACTCCTTTACCTAAATATATTCAAAGAGAAGAAGAGAGTTTTGATGAAGAAAGATATCAAACTATTTATGCAAAACATGAGGGTGCTGTTGCAGCTCCAACTGCAGGGTTACACTTTTCAAGACATCTTTTAAAAAGATTAGAGATAAAGGGAATTAATATAGCTGAGATAACATTACACGTTGGTCTTGGCACTTTTAATCCTGTTGAGGTTGAAGATCTTTCTAAGCATAAAATGGATTCAGAAGAACTTTTTATAAATCAAAAAGCATGTGATACTGTAAATAATGCAAAGAAAAGTAAGAATAGAATTTGTGCTGTTGGTACAACCTCAATGAGAGCATTAGAATCATCGGTTTCCTCTTTCAAAACGTTAAATCCATATTCTGGATGGACTCATAAATTTATTTTTCCTCCCTATGATTTTAATTTAGCAGACTCAATGATAACAAATTTTCACACCCCTAAATCTACTTTGCTGATGATGGCCTCTGCTTTTGGTGGGCATGATTTTATAAAGAAGGCATATGAAGTTGCTGTTAAAGAAAAATATAATTTTTATTCTTATGGGGATGCAATGTTAATTATCTAGAAAAAATATTATGAAAAAAGACGTACGTTCTTTAAGCCTTAAAGATTTATGTTCTTTTTTTGAATCTAACAATTATCCATCATTTAGGGGTAAACAAGTTTACAATTGGCTTTGGAAAAAATCATGCTTTTCATTTGATGAAATGACCAATATTTCACTTGAATTAAGAGATGTTTTAAAAAAGGAGTTTGTTATCAACCATATTAAAATTGATAAAATTCAAAAAAGTAATGATGGGACTATTAAGAATGCCGTTACATTATTTGATAATCTATTAGTTGAGTCAGTTTTAATTCCTACAGCAAAAAGAACTACAGCATGTATTTCTAGTCAGGTTGGCTGTAGTTTAGATTGCGACTTTTGTGCAACATCCAAATTAAAAAGAATTAGGAACCTTAAGCCTGATGAAATTTTTGATCAAGCATCTACTATTAATCTTCAAAGTAAACTTTATTACAATCGCCCTATTTCAAATATTGTTTTCATGGGCATGGGAGAACCTTTGTTAAACTATAAAAATTTAATTTTAGGAATTGAAAAAATTACTGGGAAAGATGGTTTAGGAATTTCTCCAAAAAGGATAACTGTATCAACATCTGGGATTTCTAAATTAATAATTAAAATGGCCGATGAAAATGTTAAATTCAATCTTGCAATTTCTTTGCACTCTGCTTTAGAAAAAACGCGCAATAAAATAATGCCATTTTCTAAAAAATTTCCTCTTGATGAGTTAAAGGAAGCTGTAAAATATTGGTATAAAAAAACAAGAAAAAAAGTTACTTACGAATATATAGTATGGAAAGAAATAAATGATGACATGAAGCATATTAAAGCTTTAGTAAAATTTTGTAAAGCATCTCCATCAAAAGTTAATCTTATTGAATATAATAATACTGAAAACTCTTTTTTTACTGCTGCTAAAGATAAAATAATTCAAGAATACATTTCTGAGTTAGAAAAAAACAAGATTCCAGTAACTATTAGAAAATCAAGAGGCAAAGATATTGATGCTGCATGTGGACAACTTGCAAATAGGGAAACGAATTAATATAATCTAGTTTATTTTGAATTGTATATTTATTGTATGAAAGAAATGGAAAGAATAAAATTGCATATTAAAGATGAAATGGAACTTTTTGAAGGAAAGTTTTCTAAATCTATGAATTCTTCAGTTTCTCTATTAAATAGAATAACCCATTATGTTGTAAATAGAAAGGGAAAACAAATTAGACCTATGTTTGTTTTTTTAACTGCTAAAATGCTTTCTAATGGAAAGGTTAATGAAAAAGTTTTTAGAGCAGCCTCTGTGATAGAATTGATCCATACCGCTACCCTTGTTCATGATGATATTGTAGATTCAAGTAATGTCAGAAGAGGATTTTTTTCTTTAAATGCTTTGTGGAAAAATAAAATTGCAGTTTTAGTAGGGGATTTTCTTTTATCAAAAGGAATGCTACTTTGTATAGATAATAATGATTTTGACCTTTTAAAGATAATTTCAAAATCTGTGAAGGATATGAGCCAAGGAGAATTATTGCAAATTGAAAAAGCTAGAAGACTAGATATTGATGAAGAAACCTATTTTGAAATAATTACAAAAAAAACAGCGTCATTGATATCTTCTTGTTGTGCTTTAGGTGCAGCAGCTTCAAATGTTTCTGAGAATAAAATTGATGAATTGGAGAGTTTTGGACAAAAAATAGGTATTGCTTTTCAGCTAAAAGATGATTTGTTTGATTATGGAAACAAAAAAATTGGAAAGCCTATTGGAATTGATTTAAAAGAAAAAAAGTTAACTCTTCCATTAATTTTCACTTTAAAGAATTCTTCTAAATCAAAAAAAAGATGGTTGATAAATTGTATTAAAAACCATAGCAATAATAAAAAAGTAATTCAAGAAGTGATAGAATATGTGAAAGAAACAGGAGGAATTGAATATACTTTATCTAAACTGAAGGAATTTCAGAGTGATGCATTAAAAGATATTAGTAAATTTCCTGAAAACCAATATAGAGAAAGTTTAATATGTTTGGTAAATTACGTAATAGATAGAGAGTATTAGATTTTTTTAATATGTTTTTAAATAATGCTTTAAAAACATTTTTTATATTTAAATTCAGTAGCAGAATAAATTAAATAATTTGATATCTAAAAATACAATAGATAAAGTTTTTGAACAATCCAGAGTTGAGGAAGTTATAGGTGATTTTGTTAATTTAAAAAAATCTGGATCAAATTATAAGGCGTTAAGCCCTTTTTCTAATGAAAAAACTCCAAGTTTTGTTGTCTCACCAGTTAAACAAATTTGGAAAGATTTTAGTAGTGGAAAAGGAGGAAATGCAATTGCATTTTTAATGGAACATGAACACTTTACCTATCCTGAAGCAATTAAGTATTTGGCTAGAAAATACAATATTGAAATTGAAGAAACTCAAATAAATAATAAAGATAAAGAGAAGGCTAGTGAAAGAGAAAGTTTATATATAGTTTCAGAATTTGCTAAAGATTTTTTCTCAAAACAGTTAAATGAATCTGAAGAAGGTAAAGCAATTGGTCTTTCGTATTTTAAAGAAAGAGGTTTTAGCATAGACACCATTAATCAATTTGATTTAGGATTTTCACCAAAAGAAATAAATTGTTTTTCAAAAATTGCTTTAAAAAAAGGTTATGTTAAAGGTTTTTTAGAAAAAACAGGATTGTCTATTTTTCAAAATGATGAATCTATAGATAGATTTAGAGGAAGAGTTATTTTTCCAATTCATAGTATGTCAGGAAGAGTTTTAGGTTTTGGGGCAAGAACTTTGAATAATAAAATTAAAACAGCCAAGTACTTAAATTCACCTGAAAGTCTCATATATAATAAAAGCAAAGTTTTATATGGTATTTATTATGCCAAACAAGAAATAGCTAAGCTTGACAATTGCTACATAGTTGAAGGATATACCGATGTTATTCAACTACATCAAAAAGGAGTAAAAAATGTAGTTTCATCTTCTGGGACTGCATTAACAAATGATCAAATTACATTAATTAGAAGATTGACTTCAAATATTACTATGTTATATGATGGTGATAAAGCAGGAGTGGATGCTACTTTGAGGGGAGTAGATATGATTTTAGGTGCAGGAATGAACGTTAGTATTTGTGCCTTTCCAAAGGGTCATGATCCTGATAGTTTTAGTCAAGAGCGTAGCAATAAAGAAATAAAGGAATTTTTATCTCAAAACTCTAAAGATTTTATTCAATTTAAAGCCTCAATTTTATTCGAGAATAGTAAAGATGACCCTATTTTAAAAGCTAAAACAATTAATGAGATAGTTACTAGTATCTCAACCATTCCTGATAGAATTAAGCAAGAAATATATGTAAAACATTGTTCTAAAATAATGGATGTTTCAGAAGATGTCTTATTTAATTCCTTAGCTCAACTAAGTAAAAATGAAGTTGCATACCTATCAAAGAGAAATATTAGTAAGATTAAAAAAACTCCAAAAAATATAAAAGTTGATATACTATTTGAACTTGAAAAAAAAATTATAGAAATTTTATTACTATATGGTACTCAAAAAGAAAAATTTGAGGAATTGATATTAAAAAAAGATAAAAATGGTGAGGTTGTTATGGAGCCTACTATAGTTGAATCTTTAGTTTATGAAAAAATATTTTTGGATTTACAGCAGGATGAAGTAGAATTCACAAACGAATCTTTTAAAACTCTTTATAAAGCAATTATAAATGAACTTCAAAAAAAAGGAAAATTGCTTCTAGATATTTTTTTAAATACTTTAGAACCTGATTTATCAAATCATGTGACCTCTATTTTAATGAATGAAGATAGATATCAACTTCATGATTGGTTAAGTAAGAACATTTTTGTTAAAGAAAAAAATAAAGTGATTTCTCAATTAGTTTCTGAGACAATTTTAAGCTTAAGAACTTATTTAATTAATGAAAAAGTTAAAGAGCTTCAGGAAGAAACACAAAAACAATCTAATGATAATAATCAAATACTTGAAGAGATTACGGATTATTATAAACTAAAATCTTTATTGTCTAAAAAACTTAATAGAGTTTTATAATCTTTATCTTAATTCATCTGGAATTAAGTAAACAGGAACAGGATTCATTTTATGAAGATTCTGTTTGTTAAATTTATTTAAAATTTCAAAAACTTTCTTTTGCCTTCCTGAAAAGTCAAGTGAATTTTTTCCATAATCTTTTTCCTTCATAGCCCATTCTAATTCTTCATATGTAGCACCAATTTGATCTTCGTCTGTTCTAGCATCATCCCATAGGCCATCTGTTGGTTTTGCTAGAATAATTTCTTTAATAATTTCAAGTTCTTTAGCTATTTCAAATATTTCAGTTTTGTAAAGATCAGCAATAGGACTAATATCAACACCACCATCACCATATTTTGTATAAAAACCTATTCCAAAATCCTCTACTTTATTTCCTGTTCCAACCACTATATAATTATTTAATCCAGCATAATAATATAAAGTAGTCATTCGTAATCTTGATCTTGAATTGGCAAGAGAAAGTAAATTATTTTTATTTGAATCAATTTCTACTGAATTTTTAAATGACAAAAAAGATTCATTTAAATTAATTGATTTTAAGGAGGTATTTTTATATTTATTCTTTAACCAATCAATATGTTTTATTGCTCTATTATGTTCTTTTTTACTTTGTAGGATTGGTAAGTCTAAACATAAAGTAGGTAAACCAGTTTTTGCACAAAGTGTTGAAGTTACTGCTGAATCAACACCTCCAGAAACTCCTACCACAAAACCATTTGTATTAGATTTTTCAGAATAATTTATTAACCAATCTGTGATATTTTCAATAATTTTTTTTGAATTCATTTATTAAATTTTTTATAGTAATTTAAATAATTGGCTTAGTTTATATTAAGTTTGGTAATCAAAATATTGTGATATACAAAATTAACAGTTTTATGATTGATTATAAAATTTACAGTGTTATTTTATGTTTTTTTTCAATTATTATTATAGGATGTGAATCTAAAAAACCAGTGGAGGATTTAGTTATCCATCGTTTTGAAAATGAATTTTATAATTCAAATGAGGAAAATCTTAAATTACTTGTCAATAAATATCCATATTTATTCCCTGAACAATATTCAATGGAAACTTGGAAATCTTTTTTAAAAGACTCAACAAGACTTAGAATATATGATAAAAGTTCAAGAATTTTTAACAATTTTGAAGTGATATCTAAGGAAATTTTGGAAGTTTTTATAAAATTAGAGGGAATTTTTCCTGAATTCAAAAGACCCAAAGTCATTACATTAAATAATCAATCT
>ERZ1047985.69-NODE-69-length-84831-cov-23.247405_pt1 | contig 84831 bp, 74 predicted proteins | sample MGYA00383097_ERZ1047985 | MGnify/ENA primary metagenome ERZ1047985 (study PRJEB29581, sample SAMEA5548367) | metagenome | biome: marine; feature: coastal; material: water | depth 50 m | study: Short-term variability in the microbial, nano- and picoplankton dynamics...
GATTACCGCTGAGTTGGGCGAGCGTGCTGATGCTGGTTTTTACATTTGGCGCGATCCCCGACAGTTACAGCGGTGAGGAGTTTTTCTCTCGACCCGGTGAAGAGGCAGAAATTTAGTCGGGTGCCGCTGCCAGATCTTCCCGCAGTGTTTTCGCGGCGCGGAAGAAGTGACACGCAGACCAGAACATCATCGGTGGGATAATATAAAGCATTGCATAGCGCAGCGAATCATCCCCCAGCGAGGCCGCAAACGAGTCGCTTAAAATACCCACTGCCCAAGGGCCAATACCCAGGCCGATCATGTTGAGAATCAGGAATAATATCGCCGAGGCGGTTGCCCGCATTCTAAGACCCACAAGACCATGTGTTGTCGCGATAGTATTGCCAAGATAAACATTGAACATGACACCTGGCACGACGGCGCACATCAGCGCGATGTATGCGTTCTCTGTAGTGTATACCCCGATCATAAAGGGTACGCTGACAAAACCAGCGATGGCCGGTATCCACGCGTACCAGCGTTTGTCTTTTCTTCCTAGGCGATCAGCAATAAGTCCACCACCAAGTACTCCGATAGCGCCACCGAGTCCGATAATTAACGCGAGCCAAGTCCCCAGCTCGCCGGTTGTCATATCGTGGGTGCGAATAAAGAAAGATGCGGTCCAATTGCTGGTGCTGTAGGACGCAAATGCATTGAGCGCTGCCCCCAATGCGAGATGACGGAACGAAATACTGTGCCAGAGCACCAGTAACACTTCCTTGAAGGGCACAGCGTCTTGGGTCACCTGTTTGTTTTCAGAAAGGCCCCTGATAGGTTCTTTAAGGGTGAAACGAACGATGATTGCAATGATAATGCCGGGGGCGCCAACAACAAAAAATGCAGTTCGCCAGCCGAAAAATTCATTCAGCCAGCCGCCAAGTAGAAAACCAAATAGGATGCCCAGATTTACCCCAGTTGAATAAAACGAAATTGCACTGGCCCGTGACTCAACCGGGAATATGTCTGAGATAATCGAATGAGAGGGTGGGCTGCCACCCGCTTCACCCACCCCAACGCCGATTCGCGCAATCAATAATTGGGCATAATTCTGTACTAGTCCGCTCAGGGCGGTCATTAAGCTCCATAGCCCAACTGAAAAAGCGATGATGTTTCGTCTGTTGGAGCGGTCGGCGAATCTCGCGATAGGTATGCCAGCTGTGACGTAAAATACGGCGAACGCGAAGCCGGTTAACAAGCCGAGCTGGCTATCGGATAGCAGTAGTTCCTCTTTTATTGATTCCTGCAGGATAGATAACAATTGCCTATCAATGAAGTTGAAGCTATAAACAATAGTGAGCAATCCCAGCGCGTAGTACTTTGTGGCGGCGGATGAGTAGTCATTTTTGTTGCTTGAGTCGGTCTGCTCGGATACTTGCTGATTTGTTAAAGAATCAGGGTTGTTCTGCTCTGTCATTAAAATAGTCTTATGCTGGTTGTATTTTCGTTGTTGTTCTTCATGTTTTCAGAAAAAACATGGTGCCCAATCGTTTGGTTTTCTTTAGAGGTGACACGGTATCACAACCCTAGCTTTTTTATTGCCTTGATGAATGCAAGTCTGGGAAAATGTTCAATTCAATAGATCTGGACCGAATACCTATGTACAAAATTCTGACATTAATTGGCTTGATAACGCTACCTGTGCTTTTTATAGCTTCCTGCGGAGGAGGCGAGCGTGCCACAGACGCAGCAGTTGAAGCTGAGAAAAAAATGACCAGCGCGCAAAACCCGCCAGCCGATGATATTGATCGGAGCAATCCGGAATGGAAACAAAACTTGTCGCTACCAGCGATGTTTCCTTTCGAGGCTGGTAAAACCTATTATTGGGATCTTGTGACAAACAAAGGCACCATGTCATTCAGGCTCTATCATGAAAGCGCACCCATGCATGCGTCGAGCACCAAATTTCTGACAGATGCCGGTTTTTATGATGATGTGGTTTTTCATCGAATTATCCCGGGATTTATGGCTCAGGGTGGTGATCCGACCGGTACCGGCCGCGGAGGTCCGGGTTATCGATACGAAGGCGAATTCGACGGGATAACCAGTCACGATAAACCTGGATTATTAAGCATGGCCAATGCTGGACCCGGCACAGACGGGAGTCAGTTTTTTATTACTTTTGTGCCAACGCAATATCTTGATGGCAAGCATACGATCTTCGGTGAGATTGTTTCAGGAGAAGAGACGCTCGCGATGCTAGAGGCTGCAGGTAGTCGCTCTGGACAAACCAGTGAACAGGTGAAGATTGAGCGCGCGATTATTCGTGTTGAATAAAACGATCGATAGGCTTTTAAGCGTGGTGCTGTAAAAACGCGATAACACTTCGGGCGGTGTTATCGGGTTCGGACTTCCAGTCTTCAATTAATGTGGCATTCGGTGCTATTTCAGCGATCTCCCGCGATGTTTGCATCGGGTGGTAGGCATCATTTCCCATGAGCACAAGCATTGGTACCTGACACGTCGCAACAAAATCCCGACCCACATTGAAATCAAAATCACCGTCGTACATATTGCTCCTGAATGTTGCCCATTCCGCATCGGTCACGTTCGGCATGTCTCGCTTCAAACCCTCTTTCCAGCTATCAAACATATCGTACATTAGCGGACGATTGGTGCCGTCGAAGCCAATAGATTGTTGCAGCACGGCCGCTGTAATTCTGTCAGGTGCCGCTTGCATTAAGCCGAATGCGTAGGGACCACCAATGCAGCCGCCTAACACGTGTGCTTTTTCAACACCGAGATGATCAAGCAACGCAAGTTGGTCTTCAGTATAACTGTGCCAACCATCATTGCCTGACACAGGCCCCTTTGATTGGCCCGCGTTGCGTTGGTCCATCGCGATAACGCGAAAATGTGGGGCGAGAGTTGTTATAGGGTTCCATTCTGACCCTTGCCAGAAACTCACAGCTGACCTCATGCCACCCGGTGCAATAAGTAATATTGGATAACCTTCTCCGTGGACTTCATAGTAGAGGCTGATATCGTCGCGAGTAAAAAAAGCCATGGCGTAGTCCCTTAATTTGAATGGATTAGGCAGTATATTTCATGGTCGGGCTCAACCCAAAATGTAAATGTCTCAACGGTGCTAATAGGCCTTCAGTTGGTTAGCTACCCGCAACAATGCCCTCGTCATGATAGCGACCAATCTCGCTGCTGCCGAGGCCAAGAATATCCGCAAGAATTTCATCAGTGTGCTGACCCAATCGTGGCGCTGGACGTATCGGGTGTCTTTCAGCCGCCGTAAACCCAAGAGGGTTTTGAGGAACCAGATAGGTGCCGATACCGGGTTGTTCGACTGATTCGAATAGGGGATTATCGGTCGTGCAGTCAGGGTCTGAGCTGACCATTTCAGTGACTGTTTGGTATTTGCCCCAACAAACGCCAGCAGCTTCTAGTGCTTCCACCAGCGGACCAAAATCTCTTTCAGCAAACCATGGTTCGAGTTGATCGCAAATGGCTTCGCGACCTTCATAACGATCACCTTCCCGATTGAAATCCAAGCCTAACCTGTTGCCCAGCTCTGCGATCGCGTCTGTCTGCCCAGTCACTTTTAGGATCGATTGCCATTGATTTGCGCTAACGCCAACGATCATCACACGCTGTCCATCGCGACTTTTAAAGTCTCGTCCAAACGTGCCGTAGATATGATTGCCAATCGCTTCACGCTCACGCTTACCCTCTCCCTGGTTAATCATTGCCTCGCCAATGTATCCAAGATGTCCCATGGTGGCGAACGCGACATCAGCCAGTGCTAGCTTGACGAATTGGCCTTTGCCCGTGCGGCTTCGTTGCCGTTCCGCCGCCAGTAAACCAATCGCAATGTGTTGCCCAGCGATAACATCCCATGCTGGTAGTGGGTTGTTGATCGGTGCACCCTCAGTGCCGGCGTTGGCGCCAGTCAAAAAGGGCAAGCCTAGTCTGCTGTTAACAGTGTAGTCTAAGGCGCTGCCGCCGTGACGGTCGCCGGTCAGGTTGAGATAGATCAAGTCTTCCCGGTGAGCGCGAAGGCTTTCATCGGACAACCAACCTCTAGCAGGGAAGTTAGTTGAAAACAGACCGCAGTCATCGCCAGAAGATGTGATCAGCTGCGTAAGAAGTTCCCGTCCCTCGGGTTTCTTGAAATCGACAGCAATCGAGCGTTTGCCTTTGTTCAGGCTATGCCAATAAATACTCTCGTTGTTTTCCGTCACTGGCCAGCGACGGTAGTCGATGCCTCCGCCGATCGGATCGAAACGAATCACGTCTGCGCCCAGTTGTGCGAGCGTCATGCCGCCGGAGGGGGCGGCGACGAAAGCGCTGCCTTCCACGATGCGTAAACCTGATAGAACGTCCTGCATGGTGCTCTCCTGAGAAGTGTTATAAATTGTTTCGGTGTTGTCTTAACCTAAGTTTTCTTCTCGAGCATTGGCGATCAGATCCCGAGCGATCACCTTGAGCGCGAGAGTTTCCTCTGCACCCTCAAATATGGACAAGACACGTGCGTCGACAAAATAGCGGCTTACGTCACTTTCCTCAGCGTATCCCATACCACCGTGGATCTGCATGGCCTCGCGGGTTACCCATTCTGCCGCCCGACAGCTATACAGTTTTACGAGACTGGCTTCCATTTTTCCGCCGCCTTCGTCCATCATTCTAGCAACGGCATAGCTAAATTGGCGTCCTGCGGTGAGCGCCGATAGCATTCGCCCTAGTTTCACCTGCGTTAGCTGATAGTCGCCTACGGGTGCACCGAATACCTTCCTATCGTTTGCATAGCGCACGGCGCGCTCGATCGCCGCCTGCATCACGCCGGAGGCGCGTGCTGCGGTTTGAATCCTGCCGCCAGACAATCCCGCCATGGTGTTGTAAAAACCTTTACCTTGTCCCTCGTCTCCACCCACAAGCGCAGCGTCGGGTACAAACAGTTCCTCGAAAGACAGGTCAAAAGAGTGCATGCCGCGATAACCGATGGTGGGAATAGACTTGCCCACAAGCTTGCCCCCTGTAGGATTTTCGTAGCTGAATTCATGACCCATAAATCGGGGTTTCTCAACTAAAAACATGCTTAAGCCTTTATGACCCTTACCCTCTGGTGAGTTTCTGTCAGGGTTGCTGCGTGCGATGACAACCAGCACGTCCGCTCGGCCCGCAAATGTACACCAGGTTTTCGCGCCATTAAGTTGCCAGCCGCCGTCAACCTTTGTTGCTTTCAGCGACAGCGAAGCGACGTCTGAGCCGAAGTCCGGTTCGGTGATTGAGATACCAACAAGTTTCTCTCCGGCCGCCATGCGCGGTAACCAGGTGGACTTTTGTTCCTCAGTTCCGCCCAGAAGCAGCGCACGTGCGGCTATTTCAGGACGTGTGATAAGGCTGCCTGCGGCGCCCAGTGAACCGCGAGACAGCTCCTCTGTCACCACAAGCATACCGAGGCTGTCACTTCGCTCATCGGGCATCAGGCCACCAAAGCGCTCCGGGATACAGGAACCGAAACAGCCCATATCCGCGGCCGCCGATATGATCTCGTCGGGGATGTCTTGATCAAAACGATGAATCTCTTCAGCCAGCGGCATGACCACATCCTCCGCGAACCGGGCGAAGCTATCGCGAACCATGTCCTTTTCTCCATCCAGCCCGCTTGGTAGCCGGGCATTACCTCTGGCTAACAGCGCTGCACCAATAGCAGCGATCTGAGAGATGTCGCCAAAGCGGGCAAGAAAGCCAGCAAGCGGTTCGCTACCCATCAGGTCGAGCAGGTGTCGGTTTGAGAGCGCTAATTCAGTTGCGTGGGTCAGCAGGCGTTGCCATACGGCACGAAGATTTTCCGCGCAAAAAGAAAGCGCCATGGGTTCGCATATTTCGTCCTGAGTAGAGACTTGTTGCGCGTACCGTAGCATGACGATGGAAGCCTCTAGTTCTGCGATACAAAATGCAAGTTCGTAGCTAACTTCTTGATGGGCATCCAAGTGTTCTGCGGATAGTCTACCTTCTGAACTGCACGCTCGATTCAAATGTTGCAGTCCTGCGTCAACCTCTGCGCGCATGAGTGCCAGACATGCGTCGGCTTCTTGATAGGGTGTTTGATCTGGATGGGTCATGAAGCGGCTCCTTTGCTTTCTTTTACGTGCAGCCGGGCTGCTTTGATTCAAAAATAACCGCAGGAATTTAACATGTCACTCTTATCTGGAACAGCTATAAGCATCAGTTCTTCTGAATTGTCTTTCTGAACAAGCTAGCCAGAGATTCGACGGCGCTTGGAAAATTGCTTTACAATTGATGGCTAATAAGAACATGTGGCTCAGGAACCTAATGTATGAGCAGTAATGCCAACCTTTTTGCGCACTTCAAACAACATTTTCCGTCTGATCACGAAACAGAGTTGCTAGCGACCGCCGATGGGCGCAGTGTCTCTTACCGAGAGGCCGACGAGGCTTCAGCACGTATCGCAAACTGTTTAATCGCGTTGGGTGCAAAATCCGGTGACAGGGTCACGGTGCAGGTTGAGAAGTCCGTCGAAAACCTGTTTCTTTATCTTGCCTGCCTTCGCGCAGGATTGGTTTACCACCCGCTTAATACAGCTTACAAGGCTTCTGAATTAGAGTATTTTCTGGGTAACGCCGAACCCACAATTGTGGTCTGCGATGCCGATTCCTTGGTAACAATTGAGTTAGCGCTGTCCGCGACAGAAGCAGGCTCCGGTGTCAACGCCTTGCTTACCCTCAATGCGGATGGCAATGGGACGCTGACAGAGAAGGCAGAGACTAATAGTGCTGACTTCGAGGCTGCGGAAGTGCTTGGTAGCGACATGGCTGCTTTGCTCTATTCCTCCGGCACTACGGGGCAACCAAAAGGCATCATGTTAAGTCATGACAATCTGCGAAAAAATGCCGAGACGCTTGTGAGTGCCTGGGGATTTACTGCTGCCGATCGATTATTACATATGTTGCCGATTTATCATGTTCACGGCCTGTTTGTGGGTGTGAGCTGCGTCCTGATGAGTGGTGCCAGCATGGTTTGGCATAGCGGCTATTCTGATTCAGCAGCGGTTGCAGCGCTGCCAGGGTGCACTGTGATGATGGGTGTGCCTACTTATTATACGCGCCTGTTATCAAATCCGAATTTTGGCTCGGCGTGTTGTACCAGTATGCGACTGTTTGTCTCCGGGTCTGCCCCTTTGTTATCGGAAACATTTGAAGATTTTCAGACGCGTTGTGGCCACACCATTCTTGAACGCTACGGCATGACCGAAACTGGCATGAATACCTCAAACCCACTTGAGGGTGAAAGGCGTGCGGGTACAGTGGGACCGGCGCTGCCGGGCGTAACCGCGAGGGTAGTCGATGATGCTGGCGAGGTTCTCCCAGTAGGTGAGACCGGTAACTTGCAGGTTCAGGGACCCAATGTTTTTCCTGGATACTGGAGAATGCCTGAAAAAACAGCCGAAGATTTCACCGAAGATGGGTTCTTTAACACCGGTGACAAGGCGACGAAAGATGCCGATGGTTATGTGTCCATCGTAGGTCGTTCAAAGGATATGATTATTAGCGGCGGTTTAAATGTTTACCCCAAGGAAATCGAGCTTGTTATCGATGATATGGCCGGGGTAAAGGAATCAGCTGTGGTGGGTGTTTCCCACGCGGATTTTGGTGAGGTCGCGCTGGCAGTTATTGTCCCGGATAGCGAGGCACCCTCGGGTGATGAAGTTATTGCTCACTGTAAGGCGCAATTGGCGAACTTTAAAGTGCCAAAACGGGTTGAGACAATTGATGCCTTGCCGCGCAATGCAATGGGAAAGGTGCAGAAAAACTTGTTGCGCGAGCGGTTCGGATAACCGGGGTGAGTCGTCATTCAATGGGAAAGTAACCCAGCGCCTTTGGGTGTACTTTTCCGCTATCGCACCATGGATATACTGTTGGTGTTGCTAATTTCCCAGGTTGGTCCTTGTTGAGAAAAGCGATTATAGGTTGGCTTAACGATGGCCTCGTCGTCAACAAGGTTCGGCGCTTTGGTTGCAAACGGATTGCGAATTAACACGCAGTGCTTACCGGCACTGTCGCGCCAGATGCAGTAAAACGTATGCATAAAGTTTTTCAGGTGGACCGATGCCAACCGACAACATCGCTGTTTACGACGAACTTGATTTCGAGTTGTTGCACAATCAACGTACCTGAGCGTGAGAATATGACTGATAGTCAATCATTTTTCTGTCGATGTGTCTCAATCGGTGACAGCAGGTGTTGCGCATGAATGGAACCGTCGGGGTTTACAGAAAAGTAACCGCGTTTAAAGCGATAAATTGGACTACACCTCCGTTGTCCTTCCATGTCTGGTAGTCCCTCGGCAATGATCACGCAGCGTTGATTGTTTTCAGCTAACCAGCTGCCGGTTACGGTTCCTTGCGAGTTCCCGTTGGACCACTCGACGGTGAAAGTGCCGTCTGTATACCAGTGGTTCACTGCGAGTGTCCCGTTAGCGTCCCTCAATGTTGCCTCGTCCCTGACGTTAGCAAAAGTTTCGAGAATTTCGCTAGAAGTTAGGCGAGCGCTGCTGGCCGTGAAATCTACCAGGAGTAATTCTTTTAGTTTCTCTCGTGTTTTTTGATCGATACCCAGGCCTTGTTCGATAAATTTGTCGATAGAGCCGTATGTACTCCGCATGACGGCGAAGGCGCCTTCAAGGCTGGACGAACTAACGCCAAGAACTTGCCGAAGTGCCGGTTCATCGATGGTTGTCTTGGAGTGAGAAGCGATTGTTTGCAGGTTCTCGTCGATTTGATCTGCAAGGAAGGTATTGCTCAACAGAAAATCATCAATCACCTGTTGTTCACTCACGCCCAGTGTCAGTAGTAAAATAGCAGCAGCGAATCCGGTACGATCTTTGCCTGCAGTGCAGTGAAAAAGATGCGGCACGTTGTCTGGTTGAGAAAGGCTTCTCAGCCAGTTTCCCCATTCGCGTCTGATTGCTGGGTCGGTGACATAACTTTCGCGGTTAGTGAGGGCAAGAAGCTCGCTAGTCGACAAACTACCGGCGAATATTTTCTTGCGAAGTTCAGGAATGTTTACCGCTGGATTGTTGATGGCGAGGCTGTTGTACTTGATGGGCGGAGACTGTACTGGTAGTCGATCCGGTGCAGCAATCCTTTCTGACGCGCTTCTGAGGTCCGTTACTGAAGACAGGTTCAGCGTCTTCAAGTAAGCAAGGTCGGCATCATCTAGGGTCGCCAAGCTGTCGGCACGGTAGAGAACTCTGGCACGGACGACTTGATCATCTTTTGTCAAATAACCGCCTAGATCTCGCGCATTTTCTGTGCCGTTTAGCGGCAGTAGCAGAGTGCCAATATTGTCATCCGCGACAGTCAGTGACGACCATAGCGCTATAAATAGTAGTGCCGCACTTTTAATCATTCTTGATTTCCATCAGTTCTTTTTTGGTCAGGCTCAAGCTTTTTTGAGAATGTGGCATGTCTAAACTTGTCGTGGAAAAGCGAGATACCTAGGGTTGATTGTGGTGCTGATAGGCTAGCTGCCATGGGTCCAAAACGAAAAAGGCGTGTAGGATTTGAATGAGGTTTGATGACTATAGAATGTTCGTGAGTTTTGAATAAAAGGGCATTGGCACAGACTGCAATAAGAGAGGAAAGGTAATTGCAGTCTTGCCAATAGCTACTTTCAACTACATATCATACCGGACAGATACGGCCCAGGTTCGGCCTCGAGTATAACCACCCGTTATGAAGTTCGTCACATTAAACGTATTGACCAGCGATCTTTCGTCGCTTAAGTTCTTGCCCTCAAGCGCAACACGCCAGTGTCCAGATTCTGAACGAAACGCCAGCATCGCATTCCAGATCGTGCGGCTTTCTGACTCAGCGTTTAGGAAGAAAGGGTTGGTGATGTCAATCGGTGAGTTGGTAAACAACTCTGAGCGATAGGCGACATTAGTGCCAAGCGTTATTTGATTACCTTCGATAGCAAAGTCGTATCGAACACCGGCTTGAGCTGTCGTTTCTGGTGCATAACCCAATTCAAAGTTGCTCGCAACGTTAACTTCAGTAAAGCCACCAGCACCGTCGTCCTGTAGTTCAATGAACTCTTCGATGTCTGAATTCAGGAAGCCCAGGTTCAGATTAACCGTTAGTCCTTCGACTGGCGGTAACCAGATAATCTCAATTTCAGCGCCTGTTGATTCAACTTTACCGACATTGTCTGTGATGGATTCGAGCCCGGTTGGTAGAAGGGCGATAGACTGCAGCTGCTTCTCGGTGTAGTCATTGCTGAACAGTTCCAGATTAAGTTGAAGACTGCCGTTGGCGAGCGTTGACTTTAAACCCACGCTGAATGTATCAACAATCTCAGGCTTATAGGAAACGGTTCTTGTCTCTGACCCGGAAGTATCGAATCCACCTGATTTAAAACCCGACGAGAAGCCAGCATAAAGCAACATATCTTGATTTGGACGGAATGCAATCTTCGCACTAGGTGAAAATTCCGTCCATTCGTCGCTACCCGTTCTGAATGTAGAAAAGGTCTCGACATCAACCTGGTTGCCCGCGCTAAGGAAAGAACCATCGTTGCCGAAATGTGGAATGAAGAACTGGAAGAAAGGCAGAGATGAGAAAGCTGCTTCTTGGCCAGGGACAAGTACTAAGGGCGCTTGACCGGTTAAACTAGTGAATGCAGCAGCGTACTGTGTAATCGTCACGTCAGATGCCTGGGTGATATCCTTTTTATCTTTAGTGTATCGACCGCCCAGCGAGAGCTGCCATTGGTCATTAATATCCCAATCGATATTGCCGTAGGCAGAGAGCGACTTCGTATTCCGATCATCCTGACTTCCCGTCCGGTCGTGCGCGGTCAAGATTCTGAGTAGAGGCGTTTGTTCTGTAAAGTTTTGAACTGATTGGGTAGCATCTAAATAGTAGAGACCGAAAACGCCATTGACACTGTCACCTGAATAATTGAACTGCAATTCCTGACTAAAGTCTTCTTGCTCGCGATCATGAATCGTGTTGATAAACACCTGATGACTGCCATCAAAATCGAATGGCAATACATTGTCGAGGTTCCTTTGCGAAGTGACTGACTTCACACTCCAACGATCATTGATGTCCCAGTTGACCGTAGCAGAAACATTTTTTGAGTCGATCTCAAAGCGATCAAAACCGTTTGTGGTGTGCGCTGTATTGACTTGATCGACATCAGTTGGAAGGCTCGTGTCTATAGGTTCCTGCAGGAAGCCTGAGCCAGGGAAGAACATACTCGCGCCGCCGAGGAGAAAACTGAAAGTGTCCAAACCTGCAGCGCCTGTCTGTTCTATGGCGACTCGATTGGGGATAACGGGATCTGAATTATCCTGAAATATATCAGCGGTCAATTTCACAGAAACTGTGTCTGATGCATTCCATAGAAGTGTTCCGCGAATCGCGGTCTTGTCTTCGCTAGCATACTCGCCACCATCGAAGAGATTGGTTTGATAGCCATCACGGTTTGTAACGGAGAAGCTAACACCGGCCAGGAGATTGTCTGAAAGTGCGCCAGAGATGCCGCCTTTGACTTTAATAAGACTGTCGGATCCGGTTTTTACCTCCAGACCTCCTTCAGTCTCTTCGGTTGGAGCACGGCTGATGTACTTGATGGCGCCACCGATGGTGTTACGCCCATAGAGGTTACCCTGCGGCCCCTTGAGCACTTCAACTCGTTCGATATCGTAAAGCTCAAGCAGCGCGCCGCTGACACGGTTTAGGTAAACATCGTCGACGTAGATACCCACGCCCTGCGCGAAGCCAGCATCATTGCCGATACCTCTTACAAAAACCTGAATGGATCCCGGGTTCAAACCGCTGGTTTCATTTATTGTGATATTGGGGGTGAGGTTTTCAATCTCGACGATGTTTTCTGCGGCAGCATTTTGCAACGCCTCGGCGCTAAAAGCGCTGATCGCAGCGGGAACGTCCTGCATGTTTTCGCTTCTCTTTCGCGCCGTCACAACCAGCTCTTCGATGACGAATGAAGGGTCGGCGCTCATGGTGCTGCTCGAATAGCAGCTGCAGAAAACAGGTAACAGAAATGCGAGCAGCCAGCGGCTTTCGTTGATTGATTTTAGCTGATTCATTTTTCCCCTCTTATTGTTTTTAGGCTAGAAAGACGAAGGAGTTTCATTTAATGCGTGAAAAATGTCAATTAAAATGTGCAAATAGACAATATAATCAATTATATCTATCAATATGCGCCTAATATTGAAAATAAAATGCGAATATGCCATTTGTGGCGCCTATTTTTCATGGGTGTCTATATTCAGGGGGCAACTTAAGGGGTCGGATTGTCTGTAAATGGACGACAAAATATGCATAGAGTTAATTAATGCTGATAATACTTTCTCAATTCGCAAATATATTGACAATAAACTATGAAAAAGTGAAGCTGCCTTGATCTTGCTATTCGCAAGGTGGCTTTTCTAGTAGATTTCTAAATCAGAGCAGTGTTTTGATTGCGAGAGTTGGATCTATTAACTCACAAATTAGAGGTGGCTATGGCGACGACCGAAGAATACGGATTAGGCATCCATCAATTTCCCCGCGGTTGGTTCATGATTGCAGAGGCAGATGAGGTCCAGAACAAGGCACTCCCCTTGAGGTTTTTTGGCCGCGACTTTGTTATTTATCGAGGTGAGAGCGGAAAGGTTTTTCTGATGGACGCGTATTGCCCGCATATGGGGACGCATCTTGGGGGGAATACGACTTCCTATGTTGTTATTGACGGTCAGATTGAAGGTGACTCTATCCGCTGTCCTTATCATGCTTGGCGTTTTGCCCCTGACGGTAAATGTGATGATATTCCTTACCACGATGGTCCAATCCCTTCTGCGGCATGTATTAAAACCTGGCCTGTAACTGAACGTTATGGGTGTATCTATATGTGGCATGATCCTGAAGACGGTGAGCCGGACTATGATTTGCCTGATCTGCCTGAATGGGATGCGCCACATTGGGTCCGGTGGAAAATAGATCACCTTGGCATGTTGCCCTCTCATCCTCAGGAAGTCGTTGACAACATATGCGATTGTGGTCACCTAGGGCCGATTCACGGTTCAACGCTCGAGTATTTCGAAAATGAATTCCGTGGTCACCTTGCGATTCAGCGTCAGGGGGGAGGTCACAAGACGCTGGCTGAAGGGGCTGAAATGCTGGAAACAGATACATGGTATACCGGTCCCGGCATACTGCTGTCGAGGGTGACCGGCCTTTATGATGCCATTATGTACATCACACATACGCCTGTTGATGACGGTTCGGTGAAGGCGTGGCACGGATTGATGGTTAAAGTCGAAAATGCTGAGCCCACAGACGAAGATGTCACGATCTCGCGTGAATATCAGGAATCAAGCAGGTTAGCATTCGCACAGGATTTTGAGGTCTGGACGAGCAAGCGACCGGTCGTTCAGATACTGCAGATTAAGAGCGACGGACCGTTTCATAAAACGCGAGAATGGTATCGTCAGTTTTACAATCCACGCAGCGAAGCAGCGGTAAGGCAGCAAAAGGTTGACGGTGTGTATACGGTTAAATGGATGCCACCCGCACCGGAGGCTGTCTCAGCCAGCGGCAAGTATTAGCGTCTTTCTCTGGCCTGCTTTGTGCGGTTTGGACCTTTTATTTGAGGTCTAATTGCGAAGTTCTCGGCTGAGGCTCTCAGATAACGCGCGCCGGGTGAGGAATTCGTGGCTCCCCCAACTGATCCCGGTAAGAGGGTGGTTGTTTGCCGTCGGTGTCAGTAATGTCGTATTCCATGGCAAGTTCAGCAGTAACCAGTGTTTGGCCTGATTTGTCCATGAGCGCCTCGTCACTGGCTAATGCGTGGATAATTCTACCGTTAAACTGAGGCGTTTCTCCAAAGGCCATAAACTCATCGTATTGCTCGCCGCGATGACGCAGGACGATTTCTGTACGTTCAGTTAGTTGCGGTCCTAGCCAGAGGGAAACGGCTGCTACATTTTCGTTTTCAAAATCTATGGCCATGTCGGTGGCAAGTTTGTCGTAGCCAACCTTCTGTGCGCCGTAAGCAGGACCGTGCATATAGCAGGCGGATCCGAATGACGATGTGAAAGTGATCAATCCATATCGCTGTTTTATCATCAAAGGAGCGGCATAGTAGCTGGCGACATAGGCGGAGCGAAGCCCAACATCGAGAATATCGACCAGTTCGAGCGGTTTTTCCCAAAAGCCGCCCGGATCAATCAGGTTTTCATGAATGTTGGCCGCATTGTTAACGAGAATATCGAGTCGCCCCTGTTCTTTGCTGATCTGGTCAATGACCTGTCTGGTTTGTTCGTCGTCACTGTGATCGCAGGTGATGCCAATCCCGGTGCCGCCGGCGTTGTTAATCGCTGTAACCGTTTCGTCCAGTGTTCCGGACAGCGTTTCACCTTTGAGGGTCGCTGTGGGTATCTGTTTGGATCTGCCTGTGACGTAAACAGTCAGACCTTTAGCTGCCAGGCCAAGGGCGATGCCTTTGCCTGCGCCGCGGGTGGCTCCGGTCACAAGCGCTACAGATGGTGTTGGCATAGATACCTCTTTATAGAGTCTAGTTTGACGCCAAATTAGCGAACATGCCCGCATAAAGCAATATAAACACAAAATTACTTTCATAAAGCGCAGATATGGTTAAAAATAATGCGCATTATGAAAATAGCGAGTCAGCTGTGAAACCCGACGATCCCGCGTGGCATTCGACGATAGAGCCATCCATGGGTGTAGATGCGCCCGGTGATGTTGATTGGGACGATAGCGCTGATTTTGTCGTTGTAGGCTTCGGTGGTGCTGGCGCCACTGCGGCACTTCGGGCCAGGGAAAATGGTCTGGATGTGATTGCGCTCGACTGTGCCGATGGAGGTGGCGCGACCCTGGCAAGTGGCGGGGTGGTCTACGCCGGCGGCGGCACTGCCATTCAGGCTGCCAATGGAGAGCAAGATTCTCCTGAGAACATGTTCAACTATCTGAAACTCGAGACGCAGGGCGTGATTGACGACGCAACGCTGCGGCGGTTTTGTGAGCACAGCGCTGGCAATCTCGACTGGTTAATGTCACATGGTGTGCAGTTCAGTGGTCCTGTATGGAAAGAAAAGACGTCTTATCCCAATGTTGATTATTTTTTGTATCACTCCGATAACTCTTTATTGCCACAATACGCTCGGCATGCGGCACCCGCTGCGCGGGGACATCGTGGCGTTATTCGGAAGGGGCGCAGTGCCGTCAATCTTGGTGGATCGATCTATGACCCGCTCAGAAGGCAATGCCTGGAGCAGGGAGTACAACTCCATACCAAGACAGAAGTGAGACAGCTTATCTGTGATAAGAAAGGGACGGTGCTGGGTGTGCGCGCCCTCAAACTACCGTTTGGCACCGACGCTTATCGTGAGCACCAGAAATGCCTCGCCAGAGGTAAATTGTTGGCGAATCTTTACCCGTTTTTCTTGCCGGGTGCGCGGTTGGTTCACGGCTGGGCCGGCCGGTATTTCGCGAGGGCAGCGGAGATAGAGCGCGCCGAACGTCGGTGGTTAAATTTCCGGGCTTATCAGGGCGTCTGTCTGAGTGCTGGGGGGTTCGTTTTTAACCGGGCTATGGTGAAACATCATTGTCCTGCGTTTAAGTCAGGTATGCCGCTAGGTACACCTGCCGATAACGGCGCTGGTATCCGCCTAGGTGAATCAGCCGGTGGTAAAACTGCACATATGGATCGCGCCACCGCATGGCGATTCATCAATCCGCCAAGGGCATGGTCACAGGGGATTATGGTAAACGGGCGCGGCGCGCGATTCGTTAATGAGTCAACCTATGGTGCGACTATTGGCGATGCCATGGTGAACAAGGCAGATGGTAAAGCCTGGCTGCTGCTAGATGATGCTCTGGTGAAAGAAGCCTGGCGTCAGATATGGCCGACAAAGGTTCTGCCTTTCCAGTGGCAACTGGGCGCACTCAACATGCTGTTTGCAAAAAGAAAGCTTCGTTCAATAGAAGCTCTGTGTGAGCACTATGGTTTCGATCGGGCTGTGCTGCTGGAGACCTTGAAAGATTTGTCCGCCGCAGCACTAAGTGGACAGCCAGACAATTTTGGTAAGCCGTCATCAGAACTTCGTGAATTGAACCTACCGGTTCACGTGATTGACGTTTCACTGGGTGCCCGTTTATTACCCTGCACCGTGCTGACCATGGGTGGGCTTGTGGTCAATGAAGAAACTGGCCAAGTGCGTGATGACACCGGTAGGGAAATTGTCGGACTCTATGCCGCTGGCCGAACAGCGGTGGGTATTCCTTCTTGGTTGTACATGAGTGGACTGTCGATTGCAGATTGTGTGTTCTCTGGTTTAAGAGCTGCTGATCACGTTGCTGAACAGACCCTAACCAAACAAACGAGCTAACAAGTATACGAGTCAAAAAAACATATGCGTACGTTTAACTTTGCTGATCTCTTAGAAATAGTCGCAGAAACGGTGCCGGAGCGTATTGCACTGGTCCACGGTAAATCCGAGCTCAGTTATGCAGCGCTAAACGAGCAGTCTAAAAGTGTTGCAGCTGTTCTGTCGAGCCATGGTGTCGGCCGGGGAGATCAGGTCGGTTTGCAGCTCGTCAACTCTCCGGAATATCTGACGGGTTTTTTTGGTGCGTGTCGAATTGGTGCGGTGCCGTTCAATGTGAATTACCGGTATTCACCGAATGAGTTGCATCATTTGTACAAGACGTCGCAGGCTAAAGCACTGATATTCAATAGGCAGTTTTCGCACCAAATTAAAGATGCCTGCGCTAGGCACTATCTGCCGCCAGTCCTGTTGGAAGTTGACGGTAGTGAGCTGGGTTTGAATCTGGCTGATGAGATCGCAAAAGTGTCACTTGGGCATAAAGAAAAGCTGAACGATGCTGATCTCATCATCATATTCACCGGTGGCACGACGGGCTATCCCAAGGGCGTCATGTGGCCGCATAAACATCTGTTTTTTTCGGCACTTGGCGGCGGTGGTTTTTTTCATGCTGATGGTGCGATAAGTGCGCCTAAAGAGCTGGCGACTCGGGTCTCTGAAGGGATGTTGCTGGTGACGATGCCGCTTGCTCCTCTGATGCACGGTGCCGCACTGTGGACGACACTGATCGCTTTGTTTGCGGGACATAAAGTTGTTCTGTCTGATGAGGCCAACTTTGATGCCACACATGCCTGGCAACTTATCAGGGATCAACAGGTCAATATTGTCTCTATCGTCGGCGACGCGATGGCATTGCCTCTTGTAGAAGCGCTGGAGGCAAATCAGGCAGGTCTGGAACAGGACCGGTGGCCGCTGGATGGCCTGTTTCATATCGGATCGGGTGGTGCGATTTTCTCCCAGACCCTGCAAAAGCGGTTCACGAATGTGTTGCCCAACCTGATAGTTTCCAGTTCACTCGGAGCGACAGAAACAGGCACGCTTGGCGCCGGTGATGTTGAGACAGATGAGGGCATCATGCGCTATGCCCCGAGGGACGACCTTGAAGTTGTCGTTGACGGAATGCGACTGGCTAGGAAGGGGGAGGAAGGCATCCTTGCCAGATCTGGAATGGTGCCGGTGGGTTATTTCGGTGATGAGGAAAAATCTCGTGAAACTTTCGTCACTATTAATGGTGTTAACTACGCCCTGGGTGGCGACGTTGCACGTCGTGAGCAAGATGGGTCGGTCACGGTGCTGGGGCGAGGTTCCATGTGCATTAACACCGGCGGTGAGAAAGTGTTTCCTGAAGAAGTTGAATCCACTATGAAGGCACATCCGGTGGTTGATGATGTGCTTGTCGTAGGGGTGGCTCATGAAAAATGGGGTCAGCAGGTGGCTGCAGTTTACTGTGCCAATGTGCCGGAAGTAGACGAACAACAACTGCGCAAGTTCTGCCGTGAATCCCTGGCTGGCTACAAGGTGCCAAAGGTGTTTTTCCGGGTCGATACCGTGCAGCGTAATGTGGTGGGTAAACCCGACTATGCCTGGGCGAAGTCTGTCGCGGAAGACGCGCCGAGCTGAGTGTTGAACGAGGCGTTTAATCGTGACTAAAACTCTGCCCGACGGGTCATTGCATCGCTGCCACCATCAACAAACAGAACCGAGCCGCAGATGTATCTTGCCTGCGGGCTTAACAGGAAGCAGGCAGCAGATGCCTGGTCTTCAGGCGTGCCGGCAAATCCTACAGGAATCGAGGCTTTGTATTGCGAGATCGCAGCGCCGTAGTCAGGGTGATTTGCAATAGGTGCGGTTAACGGTGTCTCAGTATATCCAGGTGCAATCGCGTTGAGCCGAACGCCATTTTTAGCATACTCGACACATTGAAGTCGCATCCATCGAGTCAATGCCAATTTACCACCGGCGTAAGCAGAATGACCATCCAGGGCATCGGCGGCCTCACAAGCCGCAGTTTCGTCACCTTGCTCTAGTAGCGCAACAAGCTCAGCGTTGTGGCCGAGCATCGCTGAGGTGGAAGAGACAATGAGCATGGCGCCTTTTTTCTTCGCGACTAGATCGCGCGCGCCTTCAATGCTGGCGATAGCACCAAAATAATTGATTCTTGCGATCAGCGAGGGTGGGTTGATGTGTGAGCCCACACCAGCGCAAGCAATGAATCCGTCAAGCCCGGCGTCAGCGCGCTTTGCAAGCTCGGTATTCGAAAGCTCACGGCCTTCTCTCGACGATAGGTCTGCTTCGATATCAGCATCCTTTATGTCGATAACAATGACTTCGTGACCTTCGCTCAGTAGTTGCGCTTTTATTGCAGCGCCAATGCCCGTGGCACCCCCTGTCATCGCGTACATTCCCATAGCTATTTACCTACTGTTGCATGTTGGTTGGTCTAATAATTGATCAGTTAGAGTGTCGCCGTTAGATCTGCAGCAGCTTCCATGGCGCCCTCAATATACGAGACACCATCGCAATCGCCAATAACATGAGTCTTGATTCCTGCGTCTTTGAATGCCTCTGCAAGTGAAGTGTTTCCAGTAGCGCCCTTGGCAACGATCACATGATCCGCATCAATGCTGCCTTGTTCGCCCTTTTTGCTGATGTAGGTGACGGCCTGATCGTTGATGGAAATTTCATCGGCTTTGTTGATGATGACGACGCCCAGATCATCCAGTTCTTCAAGCATTCGTAAACGACGCACCAGATATAAACCTTTTCCGGCGCGACCGGCATTGTCGATAACGGTGACCTTACGTCCGCGTTCGGCAAGAAATTCAGCGAGTTCTAGCCCTACCAACTCATTGCCAATGATTGTGATTTTTTGACCAAGCGGCAGCCACGCGCGCGTAGCTTGCCTGATGAGACCTGGAAATCCGGTAGCGCCTGTTAGTGAGCCTGCGAGAACCATTAACCGGGTAAATAGGCTGGTTTTGCGCTTTAGTTCTGGATGTTGTTCAGCGAGTACGAGGGCACGCATTTCTTCACCGCTCAAGACGAAATCGCGATGAGAGCCGAGTATGCCGGTTGGCATGTTGCGTGCCGCGCCTGTTGCTACGATGACTTCTTCGACGTTCAACCTTGTTATTGTCTCAACGGTTGCAGTGGTATTTAGATTTACCTCGACGTCGGAGTTTTTGATCTGCAATCGCAACCAGTCCATCAGGCGTTCGTTGGGCTTGTACGCAATGCTGGCAAACTGCAGCGTACCACCGAGACGTTTGCCAGATTCGAAAAGGCTGACTCTGAACCCCCGGATTGATAATCGTCGCGCGGCTTCCATGCCTCCCGGACCTCCGCCGATAACGGCAATGTGTCTGGGTCTGTCGGTGGTTATAAGCTCACGGGATGTATTCTCAAAAGCCGTTTCGGGGTTAACTGCGCACTTAACGGGTTTCAGCACGTAGATCTGACTGACGCAGCAGTAGCAGTAAACGCAGGGGCGGATTTGGTCCGGCACCCCTGCATTGATTTTGTTAGGTAGGTCAGGGTCCGCCAGTATCTTTCGTCCCATACCCAGAAAATCGTAGTTGCCCTCGCGGATATGCTGCTCTGCTGACTCAGGCTCAATGCGACCCGAAGCGATCACAGGGACAGAAACCACATGCTTTATTGCCGCGGCATTGGTGACCATGCGATTCGGGACATGTGGAATGTTTGATTCAGAATGAAGCGCGCCGCGGTTAGGGTCATGGTAAGACGAAACCGTAATGGCGTTGGCGCCAGCCTGCTCGGCAAGTTGAGCGGTGACTTTTGCATCATCGAGTGTGATGCCGTCTTCTTTACCGTACTCGATAGAGTCAAGCTTGCACCAGATAGGGAAGTTGCTGCCAACTCTTTGTCGAACGGCGCCCAGGATCTCCGTAAGCAAGCGGGCTCGATTTTCAAGGCTGCCGCCGTACTTGTCTTGTCTATTGTTCATCGCCGGCGAAATGAACTCGGAAATGATGTAGCCGTGACCACCGTGAATCTCTATGGCGTCGAAACCGGCCTGTTGAGCCCGGCCTGCTGCATCTGCGAAGTGCTCAACGAGCAGATCAATATTTTCCTGGGTCATCACATGCAGTTGGGGCGGTGGTGCATCCGGGTCATGGAAAGCCATGAGTTCAGTTTCCAGCATACCGCTAGCAAGATTGCTTGCCTTCGAAGGTTTCGGAAAAGATGGCACCCAGAGAGGACGGCCTTCTTTGGCGTCCTGCGCGGCGACCAAGCCAGCATGGTGAAGTTGTGCTGCGATTTTTGTACCGTGCTGCTGAACTCTGCTGGTTAATGATTTTAGGCCCGCGATGAAGCGGTCGTCTGAGATTGCTACCTGTCGTGGCATGTTGCCACCATGTGGCCACGCGACGCCAGTGACGCCAAGCACAATTAGTCCGACACCACCCAGAGCCTGGCGTTCGTGAAAGGATATGATGCGTTCCCCACAAATACCCCCCGGTTCGGCAAGATTGACCCCCATAGCGGAAACCACCATGCGGTTTTTCACTTCCATTGAACCGATTCGTCCTGGTTGCGTCAGATGTGAAAATTCATTGCTCATAGGGATAATCTACGTGGGTGTACCGGGGAGGCCAGGAAAGTAAACGCCAGCTGTCATGCCGCCATCAATCACAAGTTCAGTGCCGTTACAGTAGCTAGCTGCATTAGAGGCAAGGTAAGTGACTCCCTTTGCAATTTCTGCCGCACTGCAACCACGCTGTAGGGGAACAAACCCGTAACCCTTGTCAACGTCATCCTGATTTGCGCTCATTGGATTCGTCATAGGTGTGTTAACGCCGCCAGGGTGCACAGTATTGACGCGAATACCGAACGGTCCAAGTTCTAATGCGGCTGATCGGCTGAGACCTCTGACTGCAAATTTGCTGGCAGCATAAGCGCTAATAAAGTTGCTGGGCATCATGCCTGAGGCGGAAGACGTATTGATAATTGCGCCGCTACCAGCGGTCTTCATGCAAGGAATTACTGCCTGCATGCCTAGAAAAGTACCGGTGACATTAACTTCCATCAAGCGGCGGAACTCGTCCGGTTTAATGTCTTCAAGCAGCCCGAATGAAAGTACCCCTGCATTGTTAACCAGAATATCAATGCTCCCGTGGATATCTTGAGTTTGTTTGACGAGCATTTGCCACTCGGATTCATCGCATACATTGAGTTCAGCTGTGCTGATCGCCGCGCTTTGTTCAATTTGCGACAATTCTTGTTTGAGAATGTCAGCGCAGATTACGTGCTTTATACCTGCCTCAATAAAGTCGCTAGCAATAGCGAGACCTATGCCTCTGGCTGCACCTGTCACAATGGCAACCTTACCTTCGAGTGAATGTGGGTGATTCATAGAAATGCCTTGGGCCTTGTGTCGTGGTTTAGCATTAGGTTTGTGCGGCGTGATGAGCGGCAAGATAACCAAAAGTCATTGCGGGACCAAGTGTAGATCCGGCGCCGGGATAGGTGCGCCCCATGACTGATGCAGAAGAGTTGCCTATCGCGTACAGGCCTGCGATTAGCTTGCCATCACTGTCGATAGCCTGTCCGTTTTCGTCAGTGGACACACCGCCTTTAGTGCCGATGTCGCCAGGAAAGATTTTAATGGCGTAGTAAGGTGCTTTAACTAGTGGCGCGATACAGGAGTTTGGTTCGTTGCGAGGATCGCCGTAATAACGGTCATAGCCGTTGACGCCCCGCTGGAAATCTGGATCTTCACCGTTAGCTGCATGCTCATTGAAGCGGCTAAAGGTTTCTTCCAGAACGGCCGCGTCGACATCAATCTTTTCCGCCAAGTCTGCAATGGTGTCTCCTTTGCGCATGATGTCTTTCATGCTGGACTTAACCATACTGTCAGTCGCGGGTGGTCCCGGCAATAAGGGTCCGACAGGGTAGTTGCCACGGTATTTGGCATCGAAGATAAACCATGACGGTATGGTGGCGCAGGCATCAGAGTTTCTTCGCATCATTTCACCGCCAGCAACATGATAAGAGGCTGACTCATTCATGTACCGCTTGCCCTGTTGATTGACAATAATGCAGCCTGGCAGTGAGCGTTCGACAAACATGGGTCTTGCTCTGTCTTCGTCACCCAATTTGATGGAGGGCGCCCACCATGCGCTGTCCATAAATTCCAGTTTTACGCCAATGCGCGTTGCGGAGGCAATAGCATCACCGGTGTTGTTAGCTTGAGAGGCCGACCACAGCGGAGATGATTTCGCGACGAAGTTATCTTCGCGCATAGAGTGATTGCGCTCAAAGCCACCCGCAGCCAAAATCACGCCGCGGTTTGCCTCGATATGAATTACCTGACCGCTGTAATCAACAAGCGCACCGGTGACCCGGCTTCCATTGCTAACTATTTCTTTAAGGGAGACGCCAAGGCGCAACATTGCATCACGTTTGTTCAGTGCGGCTCTCAGTTGGCCAAGTAGCGAGTTACCAGCTGTCAGACGTCTATCTTTAATCGTGCGGTATCGCTGAGGCAAGTCGAGATAGTATCTTGCCATGACTTTGAATGTGGTCCACATCCAACCTGGTCGCTTGGTAATTATTGGGCGCGCTTCGCCAATCGTCCAATTGACGCGACCGAATGCCTGAGCAGCTTGGTGCATGGGTTGCAGCGTGCTGTAGTGACGGCCCAGTTTTTTGGCATTGATGGGCATCGGTTCGTGTGATCGGTTCTCTTTTGCGCCGGGCAAATCCATGTGGTAATCCGCGTACTGAACGGAACGAAACTTTGCATCACACTTGTCCTCAAGGTAGTGCAGCATTTTGCTAGCATTCTCTATATAAGCGCGTAGTTTGGTTTCCGGGACCTCGTCACCAATTAAGCCTTTTAGATACGCAAATGCATCATCCGCGGAATCAGGCGCGCCGGCTGCTGTCATGTGGCGCGTACAGGGAATCCAAAGGGTACCGCCAGAAGTTGCCGAGGTGCCGCCCCAGAGGTGACCTTTCTCGATCACCATAACTTGTAGGCCAAGGTCTGCAGCCGTGATGGCTGCCGTCAGGGCGCCAGCGCCTGAACCGACAATGAGAAGATCTGTTGTCCACTTTGTTGTTGTCTCAGTGTGATCAGTCGCCATATCTGCCTCATATTTACGATTATGGTCTTTATTCTAGCTTCAAGATACCACTATGCGTTAAAAAAAGCATAAAAAAATACGAATATGGTTTATATTGGAAGAGAGCAGAACCATAATGCTTCCATCTTGGATGAGGATGCCCACAAGTGCAATTTGAGTTTACAGAAGAACAAACAATGATTTCCTCCATGCTTGAGGAATTTTCCCAGACCCAAGGTACCAGCGAGAGAGTTCGCCAGGCGATGGAATCAGAACTCGGCTATCTGCCGGAAGTGTGGCAATCAATGGCCGGAGAACTCGGTCTGTGTGGTTTATTGGTGCCTGAGGCCGCTGGTGGTCAGGGTCTGACGATGGTTGAGATGGCGTTGGTGTTTGAGCAGTTGGGCAAGACTCTGCTGCCATCACCGATGCTGGCGACAGCAGTTCAAAGTGTTGCCTTGCTAACCGCACTGGGTGATCAACAGACAGATCTTTTAACGACAATTGCTCGGGGAGAAGTGAGAACAACGGTTGCGGTCTGTCAAAATGGCCGCGCTGAGTACGTGTTGGATGTCTGCTCGGCCGATGTCCTGCTGCTTGTCGACTCAGACCGATTGTTTTTGGTCCGCGCAGATCAACCCGGTGTTTTCTCTGGTCTAGACGTGACCCCGGTCCACATCATGGATCAGACCCGTAGAATGGGGCAGGTCGTGGTTAAAGATGAAGCGCTGATCAGCACTTGTAAGATCGCAGAAGGCGATGAAGTGCTCAAAGCTGTTGATGTGGGTCTTGATATGGCGAGGATTGCGCTAGGTGCAGAGGCTGTTGGCGCTGCCCAGACCTGTCTTTCGAGAACAGTTGAATACGCCAGTGAGCGTGTCCAATTTGGTCGGGAAATTGGCAGCTTTCAGGCAGTCAAGCATCAGTGTGCAGATATGATGGTTGCCATTGAAGCGGCAATTTCTGCGGTTTTTTTCGCTGCTTGCGCCGTATCAGAAGATCTGGCTCAAAGCCGATCCATGGCAGCACTGGCAAAAGTTCATGCCAGCGAAACCCTGTCGTTTTGTTCCGCCAGAATGATCCAGCTGCATGGCGGCATTGGGTTTACCTGGGAGCATGACGCACATCTTTATTTCAAGCGCGCCCGTTCTACTGCAACGATGTTGGGGCTGAATTTCGATTTGGATGAGGTCATTGCTGCAGACATTGGCTTGAATCCGATGGGGGCGACAACATGAAACTTTCATTTACCGTAGAACAGGAAGCGTTTCGAGCCGAGGTTGCTGCCTGGCTTGACGAGCAGTTATCGGGACCCTTTGCAGATATTAGAGGTATTACCTCCCAGACGGCGGCAGCGCAGCGGCGACAGGATTGGGAAAAAGCGCTGGGGGTCGCTGGTTGGTGCGCCATTGGCTGGCCAAAGCAGTACGGCGGCCGGGATGCGGACCTCGCTCAGCAGGTCATTTTTGCCGAAGAATACGCGCGAGCACGAGCGCCGGGGCGACTGGGTCATATGGGCGTGGAGCTTGCCGGGCCCACCATTCTTCACTTTGGTAGCGAAGCACAGAAAGAACGATTTCTGCCAAAGATGTCTGCAGGCGAAGAAATGTGGTGTCAGGGATATTCAGAACCTGGTGCTGGTTCTGATCTATCTAACGTCCGCACCAGGGCTAGCCTCGAAGATGGACCGAATGGCAAACAATGGGTGATCGAGGGGCAGAAGACCTGGACGTCGCTCGCTCAATTCGCTGACTGGTGTTTTGTCATTTGTCGAACGGTGCCTGGCACCCAGGGGCGGGACGGTTTGTCTTATCTGCTGGTGCCAATGGATCAGTCAGGTGTTGAAATCAGACCTATCCGTCAGATCACCGGTGAAGGCGATTTCAATGAAGTCTTCTTCGATGGTGCGGTAACGGCTGAAGAAAATGTTGTGGGCGAACCCGGCGAGGGCTGGCAGGTGGCTATGGGCACGCTGTCATTTGAGCGCGGCGTGTCAACGCTGGCACAGCAGATGAATTTCAGCAACGAGCTTACAGCTATTGTTGATTCTGCTAACAGTAATGGTCAGGCGCAGAATCCGATGATACGCCAGCGTATTGCAAAGTCCTGGCGCGGGTTGCAGACCATGCGGGCGAGTGCGCTGCGAATGCTGTCTGGCGCAGGGACAGGTGCACTGAGTGGCCCGCAATATACCTATAAAATCTTCTGGGCGACCTGGCATCGCGAGTTAGGCGAGCTCGCGATGGACGTGCTGGGGCAGGCGGGTGAGGTCGTTAGTTCGGACTACGATCTGCCTGACTTGCCGCGCATGTTCCTGTTTTCTAGAGCAGATACGATTTATGCCGGCACCAATCAGATTCAGCGTAACCTCATCGCTGAACGTGCTTTGGGAATGCCAAAAGAACCTCGAGGCTGAATAAAACCAAACACAAGAGTAAGACATGCATGAGTTTCAGGTAGCACGATTTTTGTCACAGGTTTCTAATATGCGCATCGTTTGCATGCTGTTGTTAGTGCTTTGCGGTACTGATCTGTTGGCTGCGCAGAACATTTATAATTTTAAGCGTACCGAAGCGCGTGCGCCCTGTCGCGATGCCGAGCCCCTGGGTAAGCCGCTGTTTGGTGATCTTCATGTACACACCAGTTATTCCTTCGATGCGTACACGTCAAGTGTGCGCAGTGACCCTTGGGACGCTTATCGCTATGCCAAGGGTGAAGAAATATTGATGCCGGCCGCAGATGGCGAACGGCAACTGGGTGTAAAGATTCCGAGGCCACTAGACTTTGTTGCCGTTACTGATCATGCGGAATTTCTAGGTCAGATGGGTGTTTGCACGCAGGACTCATCCCGTCTTGGTTACTGGTGGCCACACTGTGCGATAACGAGGTCGACTAATCAGTGGATACAGTTAATTGCTGTGGACTGGTGGACGCGACTTGCCGGGCAGCAGACGGCTGAAAAAGAAGTGTCCATGGCTTGCGCGTTTTCTGACTGTGCAGTTGCCGGGCGTGACGCATGGACGCAGATTCAACAGGCCGCTGAAGATCACTATGATCGATCAGAAAACTGCAAATTTACTACCTTCGTCGGCTATGAATATACCGATGCGCCCGACAGAAAAAACATGCACCGAAACGTCATTTTTCGTAATGCAGAAGTGTCTGTCGCGCCCATATCGACCTATGAAACAGGACGTTACAACTTTCCCGAATTGTGGCAGGCGTTACGTGAGCAGTGCACTGACACCGACACTGGCTGCGATGTGATGGCCATTCCTCATAATTCCAATCTTTCCGGCGGATTGATGTTCAGAGACCCAGAAAGCTCGCAGGAACTTGAGAACAGGTTGTTCTTCGAACCACTGGTGGAATTAATACAACACAAGGGTTCGTCAGAGTGTCGCTTTGACCGATCCCGTGGCATCGGCCTAGATACGGAAGATGAGTTGTGTGATTTTGAACAGATCCCGGGCGATAACCTCGGCATGCTGGGTACGGTTAACGGCGTTGTTCGAACCGAACGCGCCAAAGAAACAGCAATTGAGGACTTTGCCCGACGTAACATGGTGAGAAATGTCTACAAGGATGGGCTGGCCTATGGGCAAACAAACGGCGTGAACCCCTTCGTGATGGGAGTCATAGGCAGCACGGATACTCACAGTGCAACGCCAGGCGCAACAGAGGAAGACAATTTTGCGGGCCACCTAGGGCGTCGCGACAGCGAGTTTCGCAATGTGCAGGATCATTTCTACGCTAACGCCGGTGGACATACGGTTGTCTGGGCGCAGGAGAATTCCCGCGATGCGATATTTTCCGCCATGCGGCGAAAAGAGACTTACGCTACAAGCGGCACGCGCCCGACGGTGAGGTTCTTCGCTGGTTCTGATCTGCCCGACAACCTCTGCGAAAACCCTAATGCTATCGCTGCTGCCTACAGCGCTGGCGTGCCAATGGGGGGTAGCCTGGATGCGGTTGAAGAATCAGTGCCACTTAGAATATATGTCAGAGCTGCAAAAGATCCTGGTGTTGAGGGAAACCCTGGCACTGATTTGCAGAGAGCGCAAGTTATCAAGGGTTGGGTTGACGCAGAGGGTGTCAGCCACGAGCAGGTCTATGATGTCGCGGGAAACGCTGAAAACGGTGCCGGTGTAGACGAACGCAATTGTAATCGATTAGGTTCAGGTGCAAAAAATCTCTGCGCCGTATGGCAGGACCCTGAGTTTAATGCCGACCAACCCGCGTTCTATTACGTCCGGGTGCTGGAAAATCCAACCTGCAGGTGGAGCACCCTGCAATGTCAGGCTGCGGGCGTTAATCCTTTTGATGAGCAATGCCCGGCGCAGGCCGAGCTTGCTAACGAAAAAGTGCAGGCAGGGCAGGGTGCAGATGGCGATGTCTATGGCAAATGTTGTCTCAATGCAGCAGAACAACCCTTTTATTCCCCGGTCATTCAGGAGCGTGCCTGGACGTCCCCCATCTGGTACAGGCAGGCCAACCTAAAACGGTAAGGAGTTAAAGCCCATGATTCAATTGTTGCTTAGAATTGTCTCCCTGTGCGCAATAATAACGGGTGGTGCTAACGGGCAGGATCAGCCTAATGTCATCATCATGGTCGCCGATGATCTTGGCTGGAACGATGTCGGTTATCACGGTGGTGATATCGAAACCCCATCACTCGATCGCCTGGCGTCAGAGGGCGTCCAGTTGGATCGGTTCTATACCACCCCTATATGTTCACCAACGCGCGCAGCTTTGATGACGGGGCGCAACCCCATGCGGTTGGGTGTTGGCTATGGCGTGATCTTGCCTTGGGATAACATCGGTGTGCATCCGGATGAGCGGTTTTTACCTGAGTCATTTCTGGATGCAGGTTATCAGACTGCTATGGTTGGAAAATGGCATTTGGGCCACGCGCAACAGAGCTATCATCCGAATGAGCGTGGTTTCGAGCATTTCTACGGTCACTTGCATACGGAGGTAGGTTACTACCCGCCATTTGCTAACAGTGGCGGTAAAGACTTCCAGCAAAATGGCGTGACGATTAACGATGATGGCTATGAAACTTATCTTTTAGCGGATGAAGCCAGTCGCTATATTCGTGAGCGTGACCCTGACAAACCCTTTTTCCTCTACCTCCCTTTTCTCGCACCTCATACTCCACTGGATGCACCGAGGGAATTACAGGAAAAGTACCAGGGCATTAACACAGACCTTGCCCCAGCCCGTAGTCAACAGACCGACGGTACGCGAACAATTGCTAAGCTAACCGGACGCGAGAGCGCCCGTCCGATGTACGCGGCAGTGGTTGATGCGATGGATCAGTCAATTGGCAAAGTGCTGGACACACTTGATGAGGAAAAAATCAGTGAAAACACGATTGTCCTCTTTATGAGTGACAACGGTGGTGCGGCCTATTCGGTCGGCGGCGCTGATAACGCACCGCTACGCGGGGGTAAAGGTGAGGTGTTCGAAGGCGGTATCCGGGTGGTTTCGGCGATGCGTTGGCCAGCAGAGATTGATGCAGGTAGTAAGCTGGACTCGATCATGACGGTGATGGATGTCTTCCCCACAGTGATCGAGGCTGCGGGTATTTCAGCCGGTGAGCATTTCCCGTTTGATGGTCGAAGCCTGTGGTCCAGCATCAAATCAGGTGCCGCTGCGCCAAGAAACGATTATGTGTTTTTCGCCTCTGAAACGCCCATCTATGGGCATTTCAATCTAACCGTCTTCAACGATCAATGGAAACTGGTGCAGGAAGTGGATCAGGAACAGCTGACCACCACAGTCACTTCGCACTTATTCAATATCAATGATGACCCAAACGAATACGTTAATCTCGCAGCAGAGTATCCTGATGTGATCGAAGAATTGGCAAAAAAAATTAATGAGTGGCGCTCGTTGTACCCAATACACGGCACCCGGTCTTATCTTGCCGGACCGCCAGGCTGGCGTGCGCCACTTGACTGGTCGACCTATCCTGTACCATTGGATAAACTCCAAGCAGAAGCGGCTAGCAGCATGGCGCCGACGGAAATGATTGAAAAGATACTTGATTTCCAACACGGCGAACGCGGCCGTTTGACCTATAACTGCCAACAGCAGTGGTATCTTGCCGGTGCTTGTTCGCAAAGTGAAAAGGTAGAGAACTAATGAAAAATGTCGTAAACCGTTGCTTGTGAAAGCCTCTGTTTTAGTATTCGTTTTGTGGTTGCTCATGCTGCCCCTAGCCGCGTTTGGATCTGAGCGTAGATGTATCGGGTATTCAGAGACCAGACAACCCTTCTTTGGCGATTTGCATATACATACAAAGTACTCACTGGATGCGAGCACCCAAGCGACACGAACAACCCCTGATCAGGTCTATTCATTTGCAAAAGGGGAAAAGCTGGGCATTCAGCCTTGGCAGGATGATAAGCCGCAACGATTTCTGCAGTTAAGTCGACCATTAGATTTTGCGATGGTTTCAGATCATGCCGAGCTTCTTGGCGAAACGCATCTATGTTCTACACAGGGTGTTCCGCAATATGATGCCTGGCAATGCACCATGTACAGAGATTGGCCGCGGGCAGCGTTCTATTGGTTCAACTACTGGTCTGCTCAACATGCTGAGCGAGTTGGGTTTTGTGACGACGGAAGTTGTAAACAGGCAGCGTTATCTCCTTGGCAGGACATTCAGAATGCTGCCGAAAAACACTACGATCGTAGTGAACAATGTCGTTTTACCACCTTCGTCGGTTACGAATGGACCGGTGGTGGAGCCGGGAAAGCGAAGGGAAATACTCATCGAAATATTGTATTTAGAGGGTCGCGAGTGCCCGAACTACCGCACTCTTTCATTGATGATCCCACCGCTGAAGGTTTATACAAAAGCTTGAATACAACCTGCCGAAACCGGGCTGACTGTGATGCCTTGGTGATTCCTCACAACTCTAACCTGAGTGCCGGATTGATGTTCCAGACTGCCTTAAGCGATGAGGCCGCGGCGCTCAGGGCCAGCTACGAAACACTGGCAGAGATTGTGCAGCACAAGGGTAGCTCGGAATGTTATTACAATCCTTTAGGGCAAACCGACGAACTCTGCGCTTTCGAACAACTGCCACAGCGGAGCTGGAGTGATAATCAGCCACCCCAACCTGGCGATGGCTTTCTGCGAGAGGTCTTGAAAGAAGGGCTGGAGCTCGAGCAGTCTCTAGGCACTAACCCGTTCCAGTTTGGTTTTATCGGTAGTACCGACACCCACCTTGGCGCGGCTGGCGCGATCAGCGAATCAGGTTTTCCAGGTCATGGCGGCGCAGGTATTCCCGCCGGAGAAGAAGTACCCCCGGGCCTGCCGGACCTATTGGAATATAGTCCTGGCGGCATGGCTGTTTTGTGGGCAGAAGAGAACAGCAGAGCATCTCTGTTTAACGCAATGCAGCGCCGGGAAGCCTACGCAACGAGTGGCCCACGCATATTGACGCGATTTTTTGGTGGTTCGAAGCTTCCTCAGGACATGTGTCAGTCGAAAAATTTTGCGCAGACAGGTTATGAGCTCGGTGTACCAATGGGTGCGCAACTCGAGTCATCAGATGGTCAGGCGGCGCCTCGGTTTGCTGTACTTGCAGCGAAGGATGCAGACAGTCACGGCATCGAGCGGATACAGATTATAAAGGGTTGGCTTGATGCGGATGGCGCTCGCCAAGAGGCCGTTTACGATGTCGTGGAATCTGCGAATCAAGCAACAGTCGATGAGGATACCTGTGTGGTTTCAGGATCGAGTGCCGCCGGATTGTGTGGGGTGTGGGAAGATTCAGATTTTAACCCTGATGAGCCTGCCTACTATTATAGCCGTGTACTGGAATCGCCGCGTTGCCGTTGGAGTCAGCAAATTTGCGTGGCCCGGGGAGTGGACTGTGATAATCCGGATACGATTACCGAGGGACTGGAAAATTGTTGTGTGGCCAGCCATAGGAAAGTGATTCGCGAGAGAGCCTGGGCCTCACCGGTTTGGTATCGCCCGTCAGCCTCTGCGTATCAATAGACGTCAATGCCTCAGAGTGAAGAAGACTGGTTAACCTGACCCTTGGCGCGGTTCCCCTGCTTATTCAATATCCCATCTGCCACCTTCTCCGCGACCATAACAACCGGGGCGTGTGTATTTCCTGACGTCAGACTTGGCATCACCGACGCATCAATAACCCGCAATCCATTAACCCCTCTAACTCTACATTCCGGGTCTACAACGGCACCTTCATCGCTACCCATCCTGCACGTACCTACGGGATGATAGCCTGTATGAGCATGCACCCTGGCGTAGTCTGCTAGATCATTGTCAGAAGCGCAGTCAGGTAAAGGCCGGATCCTCTCAACAACATGATCAGAGAAGGGACGTGTGTCTGCCAACTGTTGGGCGATGCGCATGCCACTCACCACGGCCTCAAGATCGTTCTGATTTTCAAAGTAGTTTGTGGTGATTTCGGGTTGCTCGTTAATGTCAGTTGATACTGCTTCAACCGAACCTCTCGATTCAGGATGCATCAGATAGGGCATCATGGTGAAACCGGGGAATGGGTCGACCTGCTGCTCGCTGGCATCATCTGAGTCGGCACCACTGACAGGTAGGCAATGGAACTGAAGATTAGGTCGTGATTTGTCGTCACGGCTCCTAACGAAGAGGCCGACGGCCGCTGCAGGCATGGCAAGGACACCGCGTCTTGTGAGCGCGTATCGCAGCACGCTGCCGATCAGGCCGAGGGGCGTCAGATTTTTGTTAACGGAATCTGCCTCGTTTTGCATACGCCAGGCCATGGGCGGGCCGGCATGATCCTGAAGATTTTGGCCTACGTTTTCGTTGACTTGCACGGGCTCTATGCCAATGTTGTCCAGAACTTTTGCGGGCCCAATACCGGATATCTGTAAAAGCTGAGGCGAAGCATAAGCCCCGGATGCCAGTAAAATTTCTTTACGCGCTGTGAACTCGCCCTTGTCGGTTACAACGCCAACGGCCTGATTGCCATCGAATGCAATGCGGCTGACGTTAACGCTTGTCTTGATCGTGAGATTGGGTCGGTGTCTGGCAGGGTCGAGATACCCGTTCGCAGCGGACCAGCGCAAACCTGATTTCATCGTGGACTGGTAGTAGCCTATGCCTTCCTGACTTTCGCTATTGAAGTCCTCATTTCTGGGAAAGCCGATGTTTTCGCCTGTCTTGATGAGTTGCTCGCAAACCGAATAGTGATTGCGTGAATCTTCAACGCGCAGCGGGCCGCCGGTTGCATGCCATTTATCGCTGCCCCGGGCCTGATCTACACTGTTTCTGAAGTAGGGGGCGACAGAATCCCAGTCCCAACCCGTCGCGCCTTGCTGCGCCCACAGGTCGTAATCTTCTTGTTGTCCGCGAATGTAGATCATACCGTTAATCGAAGAGCTGCCGCCCAGTGCCCTGCCGCGAGGCAGAGCATGCGTACGATTGTGGGTTGTGGCGTCCGGTTTTGATCGAAACTGGAAAGAAAATTGCGGTGAATAGACTGTGACACCATAGCCCAGGGGAATCGCGATTAACGGATGCTTGTGTGAGCGTCCCGCTTCCAGCAATAGCACAGAGCAGTTCTCGTCGGCAGACAGTCTGTTAGCGAGCACGCATCCCGCGGAGCCGCCCCCAACGATAATGTAATCATATTGGCTGTTCGACATTTAGCGACTTATTTTTCGTTGGACGGCTTTGTCCCGGTAGCTCTGATATTGCTCACCGGCGTAAAACTGGCGAAAGAAATCCCTGAAATCGTTGATGGGACCATCGCCGGCGCACAGTGGTGGGTTGGCGATATACATCTGCCTGTCCCAAACCACTTTGTCTTGATCCAGTTGTTTACAGATGTCTTTGATGATGGCTTTAGCGACACCGCCGTTGTCACCATCCCGGTCACTTTTCAGCTGGGTGAAGGCGAATCGCAGGTGGGTCTTGTTGGCTGAGATGGGTGTAACTCCGGCAAGCATGAGCGTTTCACAGATGCCGCCAAATCGGGTCCATGGTTGACCGGCACCGTCCACGCCATAGTCAATGGTGCCATCGACGATACCGCGAGGGGTGCCCATCTTGGCGCGAACCGCAGCTGTTCGGCGGTGACCGTCAAAGGCAATGTCGTAGTTGGGGCTGTCAGCAACGCCATGAATAAACTGGAAATGTGCAGCATCGGCGCCGTTTTCGGCGATAGTTTGCATAGGGCCGTAGACGATCCATTCGTGTTTTTCGAATCCAGTCCAATTGGGGTCGCCGACTTCATCAAAATTGCGGGGCTCGTAAATCGGTTCGATGTTTTCTGGGTGATACCACATCCATACGAAGCCGCTAAGTTCTCTTGTCGGGTAAGCACGCTCGCAGGCCGGTTTCTTCATTTTCGGTGGAATCGATTTGGAATAGGGGATATCGGTTGCAGCGCCTTCGCCATTCCAGCTCCATGAGTGAAAAGGGCATTGAATATCGTTGCCATTGACCTTGCCGCCATAACCCAAGTGAGCGCCGAGGTGCGGACAGTAGGCATCGAGCACCCTGGGTGCGCCGTCTTCGCCGCGCCAGACGACGAGTTCTCGCTCGAAATAGCTGACAGGTTTGACTTCGCCTTTGGCGAGTTCATCACTGTAGCAGACGACGAACCAGCCGAACGGCATGGGTAGGTTAATGCCTCGTTCTTCGGGTGTGCGATTGTTCTTAACGGGGTCAATCCGCCAGCTGGCAAGTTCGTCCTTGCTCAAGTCCTTTAGCTGGTCCCAGACCAACACAGGTGCTGTTCGTGCGTCCTGCTTTGCTTGCGTTTCACTCATTGTCGTTTCTCCAGTGTATTCATCAGGTCTGGGGCAGCTCAAATAATTGACGTGCATTGTCGCTGAGGAACTTAGCCCAGATTTCGTCGTTCTTTATGGGGACCTTGGGTAGGTCCTCGAAAATTCGCTCAAGGCTGAGACCCTGCGGGTAGTAACCGGCGTACATGATCTTGTCAGCGCCGCGAGAGTTCATATATTTGATGATGGATTTTGGGTAGTGCTTGGGTGCAAAGGCGGACGTGGAATAGTAAAGGTTCGGCCACTTCAACATGAGTTTTATGGCCAGTTCATCCCAAGGCTCACCGCCGTGGCGCATGACGAACTTCAGTTCCGGGAAGTGATAGCAAACCTCGTCAACCAGTTCGACTTTTTGTGGCGCCATAGGGATGCGAGGTCCCGGCACACCGACATTGACCAGTATCGGCAGACCCAACTCGCAACAGACGCCATAGATCAGCCACATTTTTCTGTCGTTAATCGGCACTTGTGGATTGCAGCCGCAGGGAAAAACGCTGACGGAGGAGATGCCGAATTCAGCATGGGCGCGTCGGATTGCTCGCACCGCATCCATGCCTTGGTTCGGGTCTACGGGGAAGTCGAAAATGAAGCGATCCGAAAAATTTTTCTTCGCTGCAACTGCAGCTTCTGAGCCTTCGAAGTATCCCACCATTGCAATGTCGATGTTGTACTTGTCCATTTCGCCAACAAGAAATGTGACGTAGTCATCCGTTTTTTCAAGCAGCGGCACATCTCGAAACATGTACTGTGCCGGCATCTTGAATTGATCGATACTTTCTTTATCTTTCAGCATGGGCATGAAGCTGTCATACCATTCCTGATTCGTTTCGCTGACGGGTATGCCCATCATCAGGTCTACGATCTTGACTGTATCGGGGTAGCTCATCTCTTTAACCCTGTTCGTATTGTTTTCTAATCTGGGGTTTGATCAGTTTGCCGGTGGCGTTGCGTGGCATCGGTTTGCTGCTAACGATTATTTGCTTGGGTATTTTGTTTCTTGTGAGTAGCTTGCCGCAGCTGTCAAGAATATCAGCTTCACTCGCTTTGGCGCCGGGTGTGAGTGTGACGATGGCGATCAAACGTTCACCCAGTCGGTCGTCAGGCTGGCCAATAGCAGCGCATTCAAGCACGGCGGGATGGTGCTCGACCGCCTGTTCTACTTCGGCGCAATAAATGTTTTCACCACCTGAGATGACCATGTCTTTGCGTCGGTCGACGATGTAGAGAAAGTCATCTTCATCGAAATAACCGATATCGCCGGTAGCGAGCCAGCCATCGTCGTCAAAGACATCATCACCATCATGGTTAGCGTAGCCGGTCATCAGCGAAGGTCCGCGAACATGGATTTCACCCACTTCCCCTGTTTGCAGTGTTTTGCCGTTTTCATCGCGAATTTCACCCTTGACTGTATCAACCAGGCGCCCTGCAGATTTAGGGTTTTCTATATACGCGTCGCCGACGGTGATGGTGACGGTGCCATTACATTCCGTCATACCATAACCAGTGCCTAGCACAGCATTGGGGAAGGCATGGTGTATCGCATCTAACAGAGCCGGGGAGGTTGCTTGACCCCCAATCGATAGGGTGGTCAGGCTAGAAAGATCGTACTCGCTGTGATTTTCCAAACGTAGCATATCCCAATGCATCGTTGGCACACCGGGTAAGGCTGTCACTTTTTCGGCTGCGACGAGTTCAAGTGCCTGCTCCGGTTGCCAGTGAGTCATGAGTACGATCTTGCCACCTTGCATCAAATTACTGAGAAAAACTGCGTGGCAGCCGCTGATGTGAAAGAGCGGGAAGACGAGCAAGGTCACCGGTGGGGGGCGCATCTGAACCAGAGTTTCGTAGTCGATGTTATATTTTTCAGCCATCTGCACGGCAATAAGCGCGCTCGAATAGTGGATGGTTTTCATGGCTGACATCAGTCCCTGATGGGTCAGTATGGCTGCCTTCGGTTTACCGGTTGTGCCACTAGTAAACATAAGGATGGCTTCATCGGTTGGGTCGCGTTCGATAAGAGCCAGCTTCAGGTGCTCCGCAGCGTTCGAGCGGCAATCGCGGGGGTGAATTCTGACGATGTCCAGTGGTGAGTTGCGTTCGGTGATACACAGTCTGCAATTGACCGATGACAGGCAGTAGTCGAGCTCGTCCTCGGCGGCGCGTGAATTAATCAGTACAGGTACCGCGCCCATGCCCGCAATTGCAACAAAAGAGATGATCCAATCCGGCGTGTTGGGCAGTGCAAGGCCAACTCGATCTCCAGGGCCAATATTATGGTGCTCACTGAGAAATTGTGCGAACCGAGCAGCCTGACTTGCGACGTCGGCATAGGTCAATCGTTCGTTATCATGAATGACGAGTTCCCGTTCTGCGAAGTCAGCGAAGCAGGAAAACAGGCCTGTCAGGCAAGCGTGATTGTCGGCAAAATCGAGATATGTTCTGCCATCGATAACTTTGTGAGCCAGTGCAAACTGTTCTTCAATACCTGTTGTCTGTGTTGGCATGAGGCTGCCTCTACTGAAGGTTGAGTTAAATACAGGAAAGAAGAATATCACAATGTTCGCAAAAGCGTGCATTATGCACGTTAAAAGCCTACTAATTTACTATATGCGCAGTTACACTGGGCAAAAATAACGTATAAGGGAAGTTTTTGATGAAAAGATTTTCGCAAAAGGTCGGTCTGGTCACCGGCGGTAGTGAGGGGATTGGGCTTGCGATTGCACAAAGACTGATCTCCGAAGGCGCACAGGTCTATATTTGCGGTCGTCGCCAACAAGCGCTTGATGCGGCTTCTCATACCGTGGGCAACAACAATTTGCATGTCAGGCAGCTTGATGTCCTGGACTCGACAGCGCTCTCAGGATTGATTGATGAAATTCGTGCTGAGCATGGCCGGCTGGACTTTCTTGTGAACAATGCCATGCATGTTGGCTGGAGTGCGATCAGTGAGACATCGCTTGAGAACTTCCAGCAGGACTTCAAGGTGAATGTGGATGCAGCCTTTGTTGCCACGCAAACAGCATTGCGACACATGACCAATCAGGGTAGTGGTTCGATTCTTAATGTTGCCTCTATTAACGGTCTGCTGGTGATTGACAACATGGCGGCGTATTCGGCTTCCAAGGCAGCGCTGATTCATTTCTCCAAGGCTGCGGCGATGGAGTGCGCGACGGCAGGCGTGCGCGTCAATGTCATTGCGCCAGGTGTGATCGCCTCACCAAGTAACCTCGCAGCGTTGGGCGGTATTCCCGGTTACACCGAGGCTGTAGCCGGCGGCGTGCCGATGAATCGCCTCGGCGAACCAGAAGAAGTGGCAGCAGCTGCAGCATTTCTGCTTTCAGATGAGGCCAGCTACATTACAGCGGCATGTCTATCGGTAGATGGTGGCAAGGCATCTCAATTGGTCGTGCCGCCACCGCCAGCGTCGTGAAACATGATGAGCCCTAAACCAACGTGAACCCCAAACCAACGTGAACCCTAAAACAACGCATAGAAGAAGGTATCAACATGACTGAAGGACAATTAGCAGGACGCGTCGCCGTCGTCACAGGTGCAGGCCAGGGTATGGGGCGTGCAATCACCCAGCGTCTGGCTGCTGAAGGTGCAAAGGTGGCTGCGCTAGATCTGAACCTTGAGCAAGCGCAAGAGAGTGTAGCAGGCTGTGTTGACCCGTCAGTCTGTGAGGCTTATGTTTGTAATGTTTCAGACAGTGGTGCTGTCAACGAGGTTTTTGCGACTGTAGAGTCAGCTTTAGGGCCGGTTTCTATTCTGGTGAACAACGCTGGTATAGGGCGAGCCCCCGGTGATGGTAGTGATCAAATGTACGAGCTGATGGGTAAGCGCAACGAGGAGCTTGCTGCGGGTAAGGATCCGAAAACTCAGGTCGATCACATCATCTTTATGGAAGATGAAGGCTGGCAGGGTGTGATGGGTGTCAACCTCGACGGAGCCTTTTACTGCACGCGGGCAGCCGTTCGATCGATGGTTGCTGCCGATATTAAAGGCTCCATTGTCAGTATTTCATCGACGGCAGCACAGTCGGGTGAGGGTGCTGTTCACTATGTAACTTCAAAGGCTGCTATTGTCGGTTTAACAAGAGCGCTAGCTAGGGAGCTCGGTGGCCGTGGAATCAGAATCAACGCGGTTGCACCAGGACCGACCAATACGCCGATTATGAACGGTATTCCTGAACAGTGGATCAAGGACATGGAAGATGCCATTCCGCTTGGCAGAATGGCAGAGCCGAAGGAGATTGCTGATGCGGTCAGTTGGCTTGCCAGTGATGCATCTTCGATGTGTACGGGTTCGGTGCTGGTAGCGAACGGCGGCAGTTATTTCTTCTAAAAGTAGTCTGAAAACATTGACGGCGCGCTGTATTTATTCCTCCGGTCCTACAGTTAAGCTCAAACCCTGCAATTCGCCGCTTACGGGTATCTGGCAAGTCAGTCTTGAGCGAAGCTTGTCGTAGTGATCTAGTGACTCTAGCAGCTCAGCTTCATCGTCAGAAATTGGGGGCAGCTTTGACGACCAAGATGTCTCTATTAGGCTATGGCAAGTTGCGCAAGCGCATTGTCCGCCGCAAATAGCTTCCACACCCAGTGCTTCATCTCGCAGGGTTTCCATCAGCGAACTGCCATCATAGGCGTTCACCTCATGTTGCGTGCCGTCTCGGTCGGTCACGAATATTGTTGTCATGATTTGTTCTCTAAGTCTGTGATTTAAGTAGGAACTTTTGAACTTTGCCAGAGGCGTTACGAGGTAACGTGGTCACAAATGTGTATTGCTTTGGCACTTTGAAATTAGCCATGTGCTCACGCGACCACGTGATAAGTGATGGTTTGTCGATGGTGGCGCCTTCCTGCAGCACAACAAATGCATGGCCCACTTCTCCCATGCGGGCATCCTGAGTCCCGATAATGCTAACATCTGCGATCAGGGGATGGTTCAATAAGATATTTTCAATCTCTGCAGGATAGCAGTTAAAGCCGCCGCTGATGAACATGTCTTTGATACGGTCAGTAATACGAAGATAGCCGGCCTTTGTGAATATGCCAATGTCTCCCGTTTTGAGCCAACCGTCTTCCGTGATGGTTTCGGCGGTAGCATCGGGATCATCTAGGTAACCCTGCATAACGTTGAATCCCCGGACCTGAATTTCGCCAGGTTCGTCAGCCAAGGCGAGGGTGCCATCGGCTTTTTCAATTTGTACTTCAATGCCGTCCATGGGTTTGCCGGAAGTCGTCGCAATGGTTTCAAAGTCGTCTCCGGGTCTGCACAATGAGACGACACCCGTCGATTCCGTCAATCCATAGGCTGTGTAAACCTGCTCGAACTCCAGCGTGTGTTTCATATCTTTGACGAGTTGAACAGGCACCGATGCGGCGCCGGTGACCGCGCAGCGAAGAGAGCTCAGATCAAATGATTCTCGGTCAGGATGACTCAGTATCGACTGAAAAATAGTGGGTGCGCCAGGCAAAAAACTGATGCGTTTTTGAGCGACAATCGACAGAACATTATCGAGATCAAAGGTTTGGACAGGATAGACAGTTGCGCCGCGAATCAGCGCTGCCAGCCAACCGGCCTTGTAACCGAATGAATGAAAATAGGGATTGACGATCAGGTAGTGGTCAGCCTCGCTGAGTGTGACACCGTCAGACCATGTTTCGAAAACCTTGATGTTCTGACCGTGATTGCACATGACGCCTTTTGGGGCGCCCGTTGTCCCTGAGGTATAGAGAATGTCAGCAATGTGGTCGGGCGTGATCTGATTTATTCGATCGTCCAAATCTGATTCGGTGACCTTTTCCCCGGAGCCGAAGTCATCGAGCATGTTGATATTGATGATGTGCTCAACATTAGCTGAAGCCAGCATTGAGGAGTAGCTAGTACCCAGAAAGTTGTCGACATGAAAAATAATGCGGCAATTTGATCTCGTTAGAATGTCGATTGCTTCTTTGGTCTTGTATCGGGTGTTGAGTGGGACCAGTACGCAGCCCACGAGTTGCCCTGCAAGTGCAACTAATTGCCACTCAATGCTGTTAGGTGCCCAGATGGCAAAACGGTCTCCTATCTGCAGCCCGTTGGCAATGAATGACTTAGCCAGCTCACGAGCCTGATTATTGAGTTCATGAAATGTAACAGCGCGGTCAGCTTCTACAACAGCGAGTTTCTCATTCCACCGTTTTGCAGCTTGCTGCAGAATAATAGGCAGGTTTCTTTTTGGATCGGCAGCATCATTCATGATGTATGATTAACGGACTCTAATCCTTGGGTCGGGTGCGCCTTGACGCATAGTTGACAGGAAGTGATCAAGTTCGGCGGGGACTGCGACCTCGTTTTCGTCATTGTTCGGTGGTGATTGCCAGAATGTCTCCCATGAAGGAAAAAGATCATGGAAGGCGCCATCATAAGATGCCCGATCTGGCCAGCGCATCTTCTGATCGCCAATCGGTGGTTTGTTCAGGTCAGTGGCATACCAGTAGCAAGGTAGCCGTCTGCGAAAAAACCAACGACCTTCAATGCGCTCATAGTTGTCCCAGTAGAGCATCTGCATGATCACCCAATCGGTGCCGGTTTCGTGCTCGTTCTTTGAATAAACGACGCCGTGGGCATTGTCGGCGTCATCGAACTCGATGATATGATTGCCCGTATGGTGAGATGTGCCGGTGAACTGAAGTCGCAGGGTGTCATCAAGCCATCGCCGCAGATGTGCGCGACCTGTCTTTGTCTTGCTGACTCGTATGTCAGGGGCAAAAAGGTTAACGTGTGCGTCAAGATCGCGCATATCCAGAGAAACTGAGTATTTCGCGACAAGCTGACGAATCTCATCTATGGATTCCAGTCTGTCGATACGTCTTTCGATGCTGCCAGCATGTTTGGTTGTCATTCGCGCAGATTAACATGATTAGAGAAAAAAATTCATAAAAATGCGCAAAACGATCAAATATGATGACAAAAGAGATCAAATACGCAAAAATAAGGGGACATTAGCTTCATGGAAGGTGCCAGAGAATTGAAGGTTAAATCTGATTACATACCTGACGAACTGGATTTAAAAATTATCGCGTTACTGCAGAAAGATGGTCGTACGTCTACTCAAGATATTGCCAGGGAATTTAACTCCACCTCATCGACGATTCGTAAAAGAATTCGTCACTTGGAAGAGACAGGTACCATGCGAGTGGTTGCCGTCACAGACTTTACTGCCGCGGGTTATGATCTGCTGCTGGCTATCGGTATCGAGGTAGAGAGTCGCAGTGCAGAGGCTGTGGGAGAGGATCTTGCGAAACTGCCCGAAGTATTTTCGGTAAATTTGACCACCGGGGCGAATGATATCGAGATTCTGGTTGGCGCGAGATCTTTTGATGAGTTGCAATACTTCCTGCATCAGGAAGTTGCGCATATCGAAGGCATTGGCCGTCTTTATCCTGGTTTAACTATCGAAGTCTACAAGTATCAATCAGAAATGGTGCCCAGCTTATGAGTAAGGTGCGCATAGATGACGTTGATCGAAATATTTTGAAGCACCTTGCTCAGGACGGGCGGCGTAGCAACCGTGACATCGCTCAGGAGCTTGGCCTTGGTGAGGGCACTGTCCGGGGCCGTATTAAGCGGATGCAAGAAAACAATACGATCAAGATTATGGCGCTGACCAGCTTCGTGGGTCCTGAGCCACCTCAGTTAGCCTACATTGGAGTCCGCGCTGATCTCCGCAAGGTAGAGGAGACCGCCAAAGCAATCGCCGAAATGGAATTTGTCCGGTTTGTCGCAACAATGATGGGTCGGTACGACATCCTTGTTATGACTCTGGTGAGAGATGGAAGTGAGCTGGTTCGTTTGGTCAACGAGGAGATCATGACGTTGCCGGGGGTCCGTCATGCTGACACAACGTTGGCTGTGAAAGGGTTAAAGTACGACTACCGCTGGGGCCGGATAGTCGATAGTGACCAGTGAGTTAAAAATTACCCACGTGTGCCGCGTAGATTGTCCTCCAATCGATGTTTGGCATGTGCTTGGCGAATTTACAGATCTGAAATGGTTGCCAGGACCAGAGTATGTGACCATAGGTGAGCACGAAGGTCAGCTTGCTCGTATTCTTCATTTTCAGTCCGGCTCGGGTATTGAGCCCATTATTGAGTACCTACTCAGCAAAGACGATCAGTTGATGACATTTGAGTACGGTGTCATCAAGCATGCTTTTGTTCCTGTCGAGGGATATCGCGCCAGAGTCAGTGTTTCCGCCTTAGAGTTAGGTGCGGAAATCAGCTTTACCGGCACCTATACCGAACGAGTCAGTCAACAGGACGAAGTTAACGCGATGTTAAAAGGTGCTTATCAAATGATGGGCGAGTGCGTTGGTCGCTATGTTAGTGAGCGGCAAAGTTAGTACGCTATCGCTGAGCCTCTTCAATAAAAGACAGAAAACTCGGCGGTTCGCCGCCACCAAAAACTTCCAGCGCCGCACCGGAAACGTAGGCAGCATCGTCAGAAGCCAAATAAAGGCAAGCTTTGGCGATATCTTCAGGTGTACCCATGCGTCCACTCGGAAGTCTTGCTTCTAGTCTGGCCATCCCTTCCGGGCCGCCATAATGGGCATCTGCGGCCTCCGTCTTGATCAATCCGGCGATGATGGCGTTGACACGAATGTTGGGTCCCCATTCCTGGGCGAGGGAAATCGTCGCGTTCAGTAGGCCTGCCTTAGCAGCGCCGTAAGCCATAGTGCCGGGTGATGATCTTATCGCAGTGACGCTAGCGATGTTAATGATGGAGCCGTTCGCTTTCTTTAATGCCTTGTATGCCAGTTGGCTCATGTTTAGCGGGGCAAGCAGGTTGAGCCGGATAATCGATTCGGTGAAGCGCGGTGAGGCTGTTGCGGCATCAGCAGGCGGACCGCCACCGGCATTGTTTATCAGTACGTCTAGTTTCCCTGCGTGCGTCGTTACTGAGTCGATCAGCCTTGCGCCGTCTTCCGGATCGCGTACATCGGCGGTAATGAATTCCACTGCCGAAGGCAGCGTTCCTGGTTCAGGTGGATTTCTCCCGCATACAAACACCTGTGCTCCTGCGTGCGTAAAAGCGCTGGCAATGCCGAGCCCTATCCCCTTGCTGCCGCCTGTGACGAGTACAACCTTGTCTTTCACAATCGTTATTCCCGGATTTATCTGTGTGTGTATTTTGGTCAATATTGTCTAATTAGAGAAAAAAAGTCTATTCAAATTGATCATATTCGTAAAATAAATCAATATAAATACGCAAAAGAGTAGACTTGAGCATTTTGGTGTGGAATATTGAGTCTCAAATCTAAACACGACTATCGAGGACGATATGAGCGAAGCAGGCGCTGTTGAAGCTAAAGCGATTGAGTCAAGTGCGTTGGCTGATTCTGACATTGATATTTCGCCACATCTCTCTTTATTCAGGGAGCTTGGTGCCCAGGCGCGGGTTGACCGGCAGGTTTCCGTTAAAGCCGTCAATGCACTGAAGGACTCAGGTTTTATACGCGCACTCTTGCCCAAAAAGTGGGGGGGGCTCGAGGCTACACCGCAACAGTTTTTTGCTACTCATCTGGCCATTGCGGAACAGGATATGAGTACAGCTTGGATCGGTGGGATTATTGCTGTTCATGCTTACCAACTCGCATTGATGTCAGAGCAGGCTCAGGCAGATGTTTATGCCAAGACTGGGCCAGACACCTGTATATCCAGTTCCTACAATCCTGTGGGTGGTAAGGTCGAGTTGGCGGATGAGGGCTTTATGCTCAGTGGTCGCTGGGGTTGGAGTTCTGGTTCTGAACACTGTAGTTGGGTATTGCTTGGAGCGATTGTTCCCGGTGAGGGGTACCGCACATTCCTGGTACCGAAATCCGACTATCAGGTTGAAGATACCTGGCACGTTTACGGCCTGCAGGCGACCGGGTCGAATGACATCGTTATCGAGGCGCCTGTGTTTGTGCCTGATCACCGCACCCACAAGCAAATGGACGGATTTAACTGTGTTCACAGTCAGACGAATCCGATGTATAGCATTCCATGGGCGCAGCTATTTGTCAGAGTTGTATCCACGCCAGCTATTGGCGCAGCAAAGCACGCGATTGAACTGTTCACCGGCGATTCATCCGGCAGCAGTACGGATCCAACCAAGCTACAGGGTGACCCGGACATAACCCGTCGCGTTGCCTCAGCCATCAATGATATTGACGAAGTCGAAACCATTATGTTCCGAAACTTTGACCGCATGTTAGCAGCGGCCATGGCGAACCGTGAAATCCCTATGATCGATCGTGTTACCTATCGCTATCAGGCTAGCGCGGTGACAAACAAAATGGCAGGTGCGATAGACCAATTGTTCGAGGTTGCTGGCGGTCGCAGCATATTCAATGGCGCTGGTATTCAGGAGATCTGGCGCGATGTCCACAGCGCCCAGGCGCACGTTGCCAATAACCCCACACCATTTGCGAGAAATCTCGGCGGTATGGCGCTAGGTGCGGAAAACGCGGATGTCTTTCTCTAACGGATCAATATACGAGTAGAAGAATATGACGAAGGGACCGCCAAGAGCCAACACAAGCCAGGTCGACGATCTGGAAATTCATTACCATGATCACGTGCCAGCGGCGGTTAAGGGTACGGCGGTTTTTGTGCATGGCAGTGGTCCAGGAGCGAGTGGATATAGCAATTTCAAGAAAAACATCGATGCTTTTTTGAGCGCAGGATACCGGGTAATTGTCCCTGATCTTCCTGGCTTTGGTTATTCATCAAAACCCGTTGATCTAGACTACACATCGGCCTTTTTTAAGGATGCACTTGTCGGGTTGCTCAATAATATCGGTGTCGAGAGCTGCGCTTTGATCGGTAATTCCCTTGGGGGCGCTATCAGCATTAGAGCTGCGCTAGATCATCCTCAATTGGTAAACAAGTTAGTACTGATGGCGCCAGGTGGTATTGAAGAATTTGAGACCTACATGGCGATGCCGGCAATGGCCAAGATGATCAGCAATTTTGTTGGTGGTGCTTTAGATCAGGAGGGTTTGCGTCGGGTATTGCAAACGCTGGTGTATGACCCTGTTCACGTGACCGACGAATTGGTTGAGGAGCGTTGGGCTATTTTGCAGAACCAGCCTCCGGAAGTTCTATCAAGAATGGTTATTCCAAATATGGAAGCTGAGCTCGCCAATATTCAGTGCCCGGTACTGAGTTTCTGGGGCGTTGATGATGAGCTGTTGCCTGTAACCGGTGGCCAGAAAATCACCCAGGCCTGTCGGCCAAGCCGGCACCTTGAGCTAGCGGAATGTGGTCATTGGGTCATGGTTGAGCATGCGCGAGTGTTTAACGCCACCTGTCTTGATTTTTTGGATAACCACTAGTGCTTGATTCACCAACAGTCGAACGTCTGGGCGCCGAGTTGTTTCATTGCTTGCGGTCAGGCTGCACGATGGTGCCGATTACGGCGTCGTGTCCCAATGCAACCGTCGATGATGCCTATCGGATATCGCAGCAGTTTCTTGCACTCCGACTAGCCGCAGGCGAGCAAGTAGTGGGCAAAAAAATTGGTGTGACGAGTTCCGCGGTTCAGGAAATGCTAGGTGTATATCAGCCTGACTTTGGCTTTCTAACGGATGCGATGTGGGTGCGTGGCGGCACAGTTGATTGTGCGAATTTGATCGCGCCTCGGGCTGAGGCTGAAATCGCGTTCCGTTTGAAAGAATCATTGCGGGGTCCGGGCATAACGGGCGCCGATGTTTTAGCAGCGACTGACACGGTCAGCGCCTGTTTCGAAATTGTCGATTCCCGCATCGAAAACTGGCAGATAAAAATAGTGGATACGGTAGCTGACAATGCTTCTTGCGGTGTTTTTGTCATCTCGGAGCAGCAGGTGCCGGTCGACGATCTCGATCTTTCTAGTCTGACAGTGGTGGTCGAGAAAAATGGTCAGTTTCTGAGTGAAGGGTCAGGCAGCGATGTCCAGGGTGCTCCGGAAAATGCGGTTGCCTGGTTGGCGAATACGCTCGGTGAATACGATATTCCTTTACTCGCTGGGGAAGTTATTTTGTCTGGTTCGCTTGTGCCTTTGGCCCCTGCTGTCAAAGGTGATCACTTTAGGATGAGCATTGATGGATTGGGTAGCACTGAAGTGCGTTTTGTATAGAGATTAATTAGAACGGAGTAGCCCGTGGCTAAAGTAGGATGCGCAATTCTGGGATCTGGCAACATAGGCACAGATCTCATGATAAAAATAATCGAGACCTCCACGGTTCTCGAGCTCTTGATTTTTGCCGGCATTGAAGAATCGTCAGAAGGTCTGGCCATGGCGAGAGAGAGAAGTGTAAAAACGACTCACGACGGCATCGACGGGGCGAAACAGCTAGCAGAATGGTCCAGTGTAGATATCGTTTTTGACGCAACCTCTGCGGGTGCCCATGGTTATCACAATGAAGTCTGCCAGACAGATGGCAAGCAAATGGTTGATCTAACACCCGCGGCTATTGGTCCCTATTGTGTGCCAGTGGTGAACCTTGAAGACCATCTGGAGGAAGCCAACGTTAACATGGTGACCTGCGGCGGTCAGGCAACAATTCCGATCGTTGCAGCGGTTAGAAGTGTCTCAAAAAGTGTGCCCTACGCCGAGATTGTTGCTTCAGTTTCATCTCGAAGCGCAGGCCCTGGTACGCGCGCCAATATTGATGAATTTACCGACACCACATCAAGGGGGATTGAAGTTGTGGGCGGGGCCGAGCGCGGTAAAGCCATTATCGTGCTGAACCCCGCTGAACCACCCATGATCATGCGCGATACTGTCTACACGTTATCCGTGGGTGCAGAAACGACTGATATAGAGGATGCCGTTGATGCCATGGTGGCGCGCGTGCAGAGTTACGTGCCTGGCTATGAGCTCAAACAGAAAGTTCAGTTCGAACGATTTGGTAGTAACAATCGCCTGCATATTCCCGGCATGGGCGACTACGAAGGTGTCAAATCAACTATTTTTCTGGAGGTCGAAGGTGCAGGCCATTACCTGCCGAAGTATGCAGGTAATCTCGACATTATGACGGCAGCTGCGATGAGTACGGCAGAGCGAATCGCCTCGCTTAAGTTTGGAGTCGCGGCATGAAGATCACCGACCCAACGAAACAAAAACTTTATATTCAGGATGTAACCCTGCGCGATGGTATGCATGCCATGCGACATCTTTACACCATAGAAAACGTTCGCGACATTGCAAGAGCGTTAGATGAGGCTGGTGTTGACGCTATCGAAATCGCGCATGGCGATGGATTAAATGGCGGAAGTTTTAACTATGGGTTCGGCGCTCAAACCGACTGGGAATGGATTGAAGCAGTTGTCGACGTCGTTGAGAATGCGGTTGTCACAACGCTGATTTTGCCGGGTATTGCCACCAAAGAAGAATTGAAGCGAGCCTACAACGCAGGTGTGCGTTCGGTCAGAGTGGCGACCCATTGCACAGAAGCAGATGTCTCAAAGCAGCATATTCAAATTGCCCGTGAGTTGGGCATGGATACCATTGGTTTTCTGATGATGAGTCATATGGTGGAACCTGCTTTGCTCGCCGAGCAAGCGAAGCTGATGGAATCTTACGGCGCCGAGTGCGTCTACGTCACTGACTCCGGTGGCGCGCTTGATATGGATGGCTATCGTGAGCGTTTTCTCGCCTATAAAGATGTATTGAACGAAGAGACCGAGCTGGGTGTGCACGCACATCATAATCTCTCTCTCGGCGTTGCTAATTCGTTGGTAGCTGTTCAATGCGGTGCACGGCGGGTCGATGCTTCCCTTGCGGGAATGGGAGCAGGAGCAGGCAATGCGCCGCTTGAGGTTTTTATCGCCGCGGCTGATCGAAAAGGTTGGCAGCACGGCTGCGATCTTTACAAGTTAATGGACGCGGCTGAAGAGCTTGTGCGTCCACTGCAGGACCGACCTGTTCGCGTGGACCGAGAAACCCTGTCTCTAGGCTACGCCGGCGTCTATTCATCGTTTCTTCGCCATGCGGAAAAAGCGGCTGAGGAATATGGATTAGATACGCGAGAAATTTTGGTAGAGCTCGGAAGCAGGAGAATGGTTGGAGGTCAGGAAGATATGATCGTCGATGTCGCTTTGGATATGGTGAAAGCAAAACAGGCAACGGGAGTTGATGTATGACGATTAGTTCACTGGGTTACGCAAGAATTTCGTTACAAAACCCCCAGGACTGGGCGCAAGTTGGTGAAGAGGTATTAGGGTTTGAGTCAAGCACCGATGAGGATGGCAGTGTGCGACTGAGAATGGATGAGTCGCCATTTCGTTATCTGGTTGAAAAGTCAGAAACGGAAGGCTTCGTTTGTGCTGGTTGGGAGTGTCCCGCCGAAAAATTCGATGAAATTGTAAATTTGCTGGATAACTTCGGGGCTTTGATCGGATCTGGAGATAAGAGCGCATGTGCAGCGCGCGCCGTAGGTGCTTTTGTTACCGCTAAAGACCCTTCGGGTAACCTGCTTGAGGTATTTCATTCCCGTGACAGCGATCAGCCCTTTGCATCACCTCTTGGTCTCGACTATGTCGCTGGCAACCTCGGACTTGGCCACGCCGTCCTACCCGCATCGGCGCATGATGAAACCGGTGAGTTTTACAGCACTGTGCTTGGTTTTCGTTTGAGTGATCAATTGGTGCTGCCACCGCCGGTGGAAGACATGCAGGAGATGCGAATCAATTTTTATCACGCGGATAATCCGCGCCATCACAGTCTTGCACTGTTTAATGGTCCTGCGCCGTCTGGTGTTGTGCATTTGATGACCGAGATGACATCAATCGATGCCGTTGGCAGTTGCATGGATCGAGTTAACGCAGCAGGAATTCCGATTACTGCAACGCTAGGTCGTCACATCAATGACGGCATGGTCTCTTTCTACTTTCTTGCACCAGGCGCAATCCCGATGGAGGTTGGTTATGACGGTATGTTGCATGACTGGTCTGATTTTGTGCCTACTCAGAGCACCGTGGGTGATCACTGGGGACATGTCTACAATTTTCCGGAGTAAAGGATGATCGACAAAACAACAACGATTGAAGAGATTGCCGCCCAGATCGAAAGTGGTATGACCCTCGGTATTGGTGGCTGGGGTGGGCGTCGTAAACCTATGGCATTTATTCGTGAACTTTTGAAGACCGATGTTAAGGACCTGACAGTGTTGTCTTATGGTGGTCCGGATGTTGGCATGCTTGCCGCTGCTGGAAAAATAAAGAAACTCGTTTTTGGTTTTGTCTCTATGGATCTGGTTCCGCTAGAAGGACATTTCAGGCAGGCGCGTCAGGCCGGTACGATAAAGGTTGTTGAAGTCGATGAGGGCATGTTTCAGCTTGGCTTGAAAGCTGCAGCGTCACGATTACCTTTCCTGCCCACAAGGGTTGGTTTTGCATCGGACGTGCTGACGACTAACCCAGAGATTAAGACGATCAGGTCTCCGTATGACGATGGCGAGGAGTTTGTCGCGATGCCCGCACTGAAGCCTGATATTTCAGTCTGTCATGTTAACCAAGCGGACATTCAGGGTAACTCACGTATTTCAGGGCCGGACCCGTTCTTTGATGAATGGTTTAGTCGCGCCGCTGACAAGGCGTATCTGACGACTGAAGAAATTGTCACCACTGACGCATTCAACGATCCAATGACAGCGCTGCAAATGCCGATTGAGCGAAATCTGATTCATGGTGTTGCGCTGGCAAAGTGCGGCGCTCATCCCACTTCCTGTGGCCCAGCTTATGGTATGGACGTTGTGCATTTGCAGAAGTATAACGCGACTGCGAAAGAGGGTTGGCAGGGCTACGTCGACGAATTTGTCAATGACAAGAATCTTGCGGCTTATATTGAGCATGTAGGTGGCGTTGCCACGGTCGCAGCATTACCACTACCGGTTTTCTAGGAGGACCCATGACTTATTCTCTTGCCGAGCTTTGTATTTGTGCTGCAGCTGAAGCCTTTCGAGACGATGGTGAATATATGGTCACCAGTATCGGTCTGGTGCCAAGGCTTGCAGCCTCACTCGCAAAATCGACCTTTGAACCCGGCCTGATGATGACGGAAGGCGAAGCCTATCTGGTTTCAGAGCCGGTACCCGTCGGTCCTCGTGGCGACTACAAACCTAAAATTGAAGGCCTGATGACCTATGAGCGGGTTTTTGACATTATTAGCAAGGGTTTGCGTCATGCCATGGTCACACCGGTTCAACTAGACCGGTTTGGTCAGATGAATATCTCTATTGTTGGCGACTACGATAAGCCAAAAACAGCGTTGCTTGGTTGTCGTGGATACCCAGGTAACACAATTAGCAATGCCAACAGCATGTTTATTCCGAATCACGACACCAGGACCTTTGTTGCTGGTGAAGTCGATATGGTTGGCGGTATTGGCTACAACTCCGAAAGGTGGCCAGCAGGCATTAAGCCTCCATTTCTTGACCTCCGGCGAATTGTATCGAATCTCTGTGTGATGGACTTTTCTGGTCCAGATAATGCAATTTGCGTTGTCAGTCTTCATCCCGGCGTGACCTTTGAGCAGGTTCAAGAGAGCACAGGATTTGAGCTAGCAAAGCTTGATGATCTTGCGATGACACCCGCGCCAACAGAAGAACAACTGGCTGTGTTAACCACACTTGACCCGCACAACCTTCGTGCAACGATCTTCAAGGGCAACCCAGCGGGTGTGCCGGGCGGAACGTAAATGTCAGATTCTCGAAACAAATTGATTAAGACGAGATTAGCTATGGAGAGATCATGACCGATTCCAGTGAAATGTATTGTGCTCCGGTCAAACGGTACACACTTTGCTCATGCACAGAATTCACTGGTGAAGGGCGATTACATTGCCGGTCATGACCTTGGCTAGATGGCAAAATCGAACAAGTGAAATTGCTAGGGATCAAACCCAATGAACCGAGTGCTTGCTACTAAACTAACCGAGATGCTGGGGTGTCGTTATCCTATCCTTCAGACGGCGATGGGCTGGGTTGCGACAGCAGACCTGGTGACCAGTTCAACGAAGGCAGGAGCATTTGGCTTCCTCGCTGCTGCCGTTATGCAACCGGACGAGTGCGATCAGGCGATATGTGATATTCGGAGTCAAAGTGACGCACCTTTTGGCGTCAATCTTCACTCTTTTCAAACCGGTGTAGATCAGATTATCGATCTGTGCATAAAGCATGAGGTGGCTGCCATCTCATATGGGCGGGCACCGTCGGCGAGCATGATAGAGAAGGTGAAAGCCAAAGGCATAAAATGTGTGCCAACCATTGGCGCGGCCAAACATGCAAAGAAAGCGGTCGAACTTGGCGCTGACATTCTGGTGTGTCAGGGGCAGGAAGGTGGTGGCCATACGGGAGAAACCCCGACCTGGTTGCTGCTTTCGCAGGTGCTGGATATGAATCTGGGTGTCCCTGTTGTTGCCTGCGGTGGATTCAAAGATGGCCGAGGGCTGGCGGCGGCGCTGACATATGGGGCTGATGGAGTTGCTATGGGCACCCGTTTTCTACTTTGTGCCGAAAGCCCGACGCCGGTACCGACGAAAGAGGCTTATCTCGCTTCTGACGTCACCAATATTCCTGTGTCCACCAAACTGGATGGTTTGCCCCAGCGAATGGTGATGAACGAACAACTCGCACGACTTGAGCGCTCCGGCAAAATATCCATGCTGATCAGGGCGTTGTTAAATGGTCTGCGTTTTAAGAAGCACATGAATGCCTCAATGATTGAGTTGATCAGTTCAGCGATATCGATGGCGCGAACCACCGACATGACCTTGGGCCAGACCATGATGGCAGCCAATGCTCCGATGATTATTCAGCAGGCGATGGTCCACGGTCACCCCGCTGAAGGTGTGCTACCCAGTGGACAGGTTGCAGGACTGATTGGCGATCTGCCGCATTGTGAAACGCTGATAAACGACATCGTCGCGGAGGCACTGGCGTGTCTCGAGCGCACCAAAACATGGACGAAGAACGGTAGTGATGCGAATAACACAACGCTAGCAGGAGGTCAGTGATGCCCTTTGAAGTTGAAATTAATGACAAGGTGGCGGAACTGGTTTTCGCTCATCCCCCGGTTAATGCCTTTACCGGTGCCATGTGGCTAGAATTGCCAGAAATCATTACATCTCTTGGTCAGCGTGCGGAACTCAGGTGTATTTTGATTCGGGCGGAAGGTAAAGGGTTCTGCGCGGGTGTTGATATCAAGGAGCTGGCGGAAAACAGCAACGCGATTGTTGAGGTCAATAAAGGTAACTACCTGACCTACAAAGCGATCCATGATTGTGAGATCCCCGTGGTGAGCGCACCGCATGGTTTTGTGCTTGGTGGAGGCATTGGCGTGTGCGGTTCATCGGACGCTGTTATTGCAGCATCCAGCGCTTACTTCGCACTCCCTGAAATTGATCGTGGTGCAATGGGTGGCGCTTCACACATGCAGAGAATGTTCCCCCATGCACGAGTTCGTGCTGCTTTTCTAACGGGGGGACAAATTACCGCCGAACAGGCGTTTCAGTTAGGCGGCATTGAGCAGGTCGTCGAAGAAGACCGGCATCTGGAGGCGGCCAGGGAATTCGCTGGTCTTATTGCGTCAAAGTCTAGGGACGCATTACGTATCGCCAAGGAAGCGCTAAATGGTATTGAGGCTTTCGACGTGGATAAAAGTTATCGCTGGGAACAAGGGTTTACTTACGAGATGTACATGCACGAAGACAGTCAGTCGGCTCGTGATGCTTTCGTCGAAACCGGTTCGACAGCAAAGTTTGAGGACGACTAATGTATACCTCCCAAACCATTACAGCGTAGCTCCCTCGCGCCAGCTGAATTGTGTTAGTGAGTGGTCAGAACCGGAAACGACACTCGTGCAAGGCGACGATGCTTCTGCACCAAATGCATTGTTTTGTGAAGAGAGTATGGGTCCTCTCGGGCGTATGTGGCTCACGAGAAGACCATCCAAAGACGATTGAACAGTCAATACTGGCTGCCTGATATTTCAGGAGACTGAAACTTGAAAAGGAGAGGAAAAATGGCTGAAGCTTATATCGTAGACGCACTGCGCACCCCGACGGGTAGGCGTAAAGGTGGTCTCTCAGAATTACATCCTGCTGATCTGGGCGGTCATGTCTTGAAAGAACTGGTCAACAGAAATGATATCCCGGGTGATGACTATGAAGATGTCATCTTCGGGAGTGTCGATACAATCGGTCCGCTGGCAGGTGATATTGCTCGAACTTGTTGGCTGGCTGCTGGGCTGCCCTTGCATGTACCTGGTGTCACCATTGATCGACAATGTGGCTCTTCGCAACAGTCTGTGCACTTTGCGGCCCAGGCTGTGTTGAGCGGAACAGCTGACGTGGTAGTTGCGGGTGGTGTCCAGACGATGACACAAATACCGATTTCCGCGGCCATGTTAGCTGGTCAGGCCTACGGTTTTGGTGATCCATTTACGGGCTCAACTGGTTGGGTTGAGCGATTCGGTGACGGACTGGTGACGCAGTTTAATTCAGCAGAGATGATCGCAGAGAAATGGGGGTTGTCACGTCAAGACCTCGAGCAATATGCATTCACATCCAACGCACGCGCTTTCCGAGCGATAGATGAAGGTCGGTTTGATCGCGAGATAACGCCTATTGCAGGTGTCAAAATGGACGAGACGCCAAGACGAGGCACTACGCTGGAAGCAATGGCCGAATTAAACCCAATTCAGGAAGGTGGCAGCATAACCGCCGCCGTGTCTAGCCAGACTTGTGATGCTGCATCAGCCTTGCTGATTTGTTCCGAAGATGCGGTGAAACGCTATAACCTAACACCCCGGGCACGCATCCATCATATCAGCGTACTTGCGGATGACCCTATCTGGATGCTGACGGCACCTATTCCTGCAACGAAACGAGCGATGGAGAAAACGGGAATGTCGATGGACGACATTGACCTTGTCGAAATTAACGAAGCGTTTGCACCTGTTGTCATGGCTTGGCTGGCAGAGACTGGCTACGACTATGAGAAAACCAACGTTAATGGTGGTGCGATCGCACTGGGTCACCCACTCGGTGCTACTGGGACTAAATTGATGACCACCTTGCTTCACGAGCTTGAGCGAACTGGGGGACGATGGGGATTGCAAACGATGTGTGAAGGTGGCGGTCAGGCGAATGTCACTATTATCGAACGGTTATAACGATGGGTAAGCTGTGTGCGAGCCGAACGGCGATCGTTACTGGCGCCGGTGGTGGCCTTGGGAAGTGTTACGCGAAGGCCTTGGCTGAGGCAGGTGCGAATGTAGTTGTCAACGACATCAACCCGAAGACAGCTGAAGCGACGGTTAGAGAAATTATCGAACATGGGGGTAGTGCTTCGCCTGATCACTCCGATATTACCGACCATGTTGAAGCCGGAAAGATCTTTGGTCATGCGCTGGAGAAGTATGGAGACGTAAATGTAGTGGTCAACAATGCAGGTGTGTGTCGGGACAGGATGTTCGCAAGTCTCAATCCTGAGGAGTGGGATATGGTAATGGCGGTGCATTTGAAAGGGCACTATTGCCTTGCCAGCCATGCAGCGAAGTATTGGCGCCAACAGTCTAAAGATGGCGCTACGGTCAGCGCTCGCATCATCAATACTAGTTCTGGTGCGGGTTTGTTGGGTTCTGTTGGACAGTCGAATTACTCGGCAGCCAAGGGCGGCATTCTCAGTCTAACGTTGGTACAGGCGGCTGAATTGCAGCGTTACGGCGTTACTGTAAATGCGCTGGCTCCCCAGGCAAGAACAGGTATGACGGAAGATGTATTCGCTGACATGATGAAGATACCTGAAGATGGTAGTTTTGATCGATTTAACCCTGAAAATGTCGCACCTTTAGTGGTCTGGTTGGCGAGCGAAACGTCCCAGGGCGTTACGGGGCAATGTTTCGAAATTTTTGGCGGCAAACTTTCTCTTGCCGAAGGCTGGCACAGCGGACCAGAAATTGACAAGGAATCGATGTGGCAGGCTGATGAGCTTGGTGATGCTGTCGCTGATCTGCTGGCTCAACGAAAGCCAGCTCAACCCGTATACGGCAGTTAGGAGACTACGATGTCTTTACTAAAAACGTCACTATCGAATCCACCGGCTTATGTCGAGGGTCACAATCTTCTCAAAGGTAAGCGGGTCATCATCACCGCCGCCGCAGGAACAGGTATTGGCTATGCGGCCGCAAAGCGTTGTGCTGAAGAAGGTGCAACTATTCTTATTTCAGATATTCATGAAGGTCGTTTGGCCGATGCGGCAAGTCGAATTCAGAGTGAGCTAGGTGTCAGGGTCGAGACTTGCCTTTGCAACGTCACTAGCCAGACGGATGTCGATCGACTCTTCGCCTTCGCAGTTGAAACGATCGGTATACCGGACGTTGTAATCAACAATGCAGGGCTTGGCGGAACGGCAGATCTTATCGAAATGACTGATGATCAATGGCAAATAGTACTGGATGTCACGCTCAATGGAACTTTTAGAATGACCAGAGCAGCAATGCAGGTCATGCAGGGAAATGGCGGCGTCGTTGTTAATAATGCATCGGTGCTTGGTTGGCGGGCACAAAAAGGCCAAGCGCATTATGCGGCGGCCAAAGCTGGCGTCATGGCCCTGACTCGCTGCGCTGGATTGGAAGGCGCTGAACATGGCATTCGTGTTAACGCAGTGGCACCTAGTCTTGCCATGCATCCATTTCTTGCCAAGGTCACAACGGAGGAGCTGTTAACTGAGCTGACATCGAAAGAGGCCTATGGTCGAGCCGCCGAAGTTTGGGAAGTGGCAAATGTCATGGTGTTTCTCGCATCAGGTTACTCAAGTTATATGACTGGTGAGACGATTTCTGTCTCAAGCCAGCGGGGCTGAAGGCTAATTAAATGGGCGTCGAAGTCTCCTACATAAACCTGCAATCTAAAGCGGGAGCAGATCTTGGCACAACTGATTGGATGGAGATTGATCAGAGCCGGGTCGATGGCTTCGCCGAAGCGACTGATGACCATCAATGGATTCATGTTGACCCCGAAAAAGCAGCGAGTGGTCCATTTGGTACGACGATCGCACATGGGTACTTAACGCTGTCATTGGTCAATAAATTTCTTCCTCAGTTGATTGCTGTGACAGAAATTTCCATGGGTGTGAATTACGGTTGTGACCGTGTTCGATTTCCGTCCCCGGTAAAAGTCGGTGCCAGGATTAGGGGCAGAGGTGAAGTGATCTCTGTTGAAGAAGTGACTGGAGGCCAACAGGTTGTCGTGCGAATTACGGTAGAGATTGAAAATGAGAATCGACCCGCTTGTGTCGTCGATACGATCAGCCGTTTTTATCCCTAACGTGCATTCATGACTCTCAGTCCACGAGGCAAATTATCAAGATGAAAGAGCTGGAAGGTAAAATCGCGATTGTTACAGGCGCCGGTCAGGGTGTTGGTCAGGGTATCGCATTTGCCTTGTCTGCTGCTGGTGTCAGTGTGGTTGTGGCAGGGCGAACCGAAGAGAAGCTGGTGCAGACCGTGGAGACGATCGCATCGCGCGGTGGCAAGGCAATAGCCGTTGCCTGTAACGTCAAGAATTTCGAAGATCTTCAGCACCTAGTGTCCGTATGTGTGAAACATTTTGGTGGGCTTAATATTCTGGTCAACAATGCCCAGGAAGTACCCAATGGCTTGTTAGATGATGTTACTGACAAGGCTTTTACTGCTGGTTTTGAATCGGGCCCCCTGGCCACATTGCGGCTGATGAAACTTGCGCATCCTCATTTGTTGGGTGATGGCTGCATTATTAATCTCGCCAGTACTGCGGCAAAACGCTGGGATATGTCGGGCTATGGCGCTTATGCCGCTGTGAAAGAATCAATCCGGTCGCTGACGCGAGCCGCTGCGTGTGAATGGGGTCCTGAAGGCATTCGGGCTAACGTCATACTTCCACATGCGAAATCTCCGGGTCTTGCTGGATGGATGGAACAAAACCCTACCGAAGCTGCCGCATTTCAGGCATCAATTCCGCAGCGAAGAGTCGGTGAATGTGAGGAAGACATCGGTCGGTTTGTCGTGCAGCTATGCAGCGAAGGCTCAAGCTACATCAATGGACAGACGATTGCCGTAGATGGCGGTCAAGCATATCTTGGATAGGAGCATGAAATGAATTCTTTTCTTAATCTCACTCTGAAAACGACGTCAAAAACTGGTGGTTCAAAATGAACGACTCTTACTCCCCAGCATACCGCTACTTTGTACTTTCCGTCCTTGTTCTCTCCTATGTACTGAGTTTTATAGATCGTCAATTGATGACAATTTTACTGGAACCGATCAAGGCGGAGTTTGGTGCCTCTGATACTGCGATGGGTTTTTTAACGGGATTTGCATTTGCTATTTTTTATGCAGTTCTGGGTATTCCTGTAGCGCGCTTGGCTGATAGATGGTCTAGGCGAAATGTACTGGCAATTTCCATGGTGATCTGGAGCGCCATGACAGCCGCTTGTGGAATGGCTGGTTCCTTCTGGCAGATGGCTGTGCTTCGGGTTGGTGTTGGTGTCGGTGAGGCAGGTGGAACGCCACCCTCGCACTCACTGATTTCGTCTTACTTTCCAGCGCGTGAAAGATCTACTGCTATGGGTATTTATGGTAGCGGATCACAGATTGGCGTGCTGCTTGGTATGTTTGGCGGCGCTGTTATTGCGGAGACGATGGGCTGGCGTTGGGCCTTTTTTATCTTTGGACTACCCGGTGTGCTGATTGGTTTGCTGGTGTTTGTCGTAGTGAGGGAGCCACCAAAAGCACCGGCCCCAGTATCGACGTCAATGATGTCTGATGTGATGAGCCTCTGGCAAACGCCGGCTTTTGCCATCATCTCATTTGCTACAGCATTTACTGCTCTGGCCGGATATGGCATGGGCACATGGTTTCCAAGTTTTTTAATTCGTATTCACGGATTGACGTTAACTGAGGCTGGTTTGACGCTGGGCATCGTCGGTACACTCGGCGCGCTGATCGGTGCGGTTAGTGGTGGAATATTGTGTGATCGATTGACGAAAATTGATTCCCGATGGCAGCTTCGTGTGCCTTCGATTGGTGCCGGATTGTCCGTCGTCTTCCTTGGTCTTTTTCTAATATGGCCTGAAAGTCAACAGTGGCGTCTGGGTGAATATCGCGTTCCGGTTGCCGTTGTTTTTCTTTTCTTTGGAGGCATAGTTTCTTCTTTCTGGATTGGACCGACCTACGCAGCCATTCAAACTTTGACCCCGAGCCATTTGCGATCGCAAGCATCGGCGTTGTTATTGCTATTGCTCAACCTCATTGGTATGGGTTTAGGCCCTTTGGTTGTCGGAGCACTGAGTGACCTGTTAGCCCCCGCGCTCGGTGCACAGTCTATTCGTTATGCAATGTTAATTAGTCTGGTGACGGTATTAATAGGGTCAACGCTGTATTGGATGGGCGGTAACCAGTACCGAAATGCCGTCGATAAAGGAGATACAAATTGAAATTTGGTGCAGTTTATCCACATCAGGAGATTGGGTCTGATCCGACGGTAATTCGCGATTGGGCACAGACAGCGGAAGGTCTTGGCTTTTCTCACATCGTTGCTTATGACCATGTGCTGGGTGCAGCGAAGTGCGAACGAGAGTCAGCGCTTTATGGCCCTTATGATGAAAAAGATGCTTTTCATGAGCCGATGGTGTTGTTTGGTTTTCTCGCTGCTTGTACCCAAACGATTGAGTTTGCGACCGGAATTCTTATTTTGCCGCAACGACAGACGGCGCTGTTGGCGAAACAGATTACACAGCTTGATTTGCTATCGAAAGGGCGGATGCGCCTTGGTGTTGGCACCGGGTGGAATTTTGTCGAGTATGAATCCCTTAATGAAGACTTTAATTCGCGCGGTAAGCGCATGACCGAGCAGGTTGAGGTGTTGCGTGAGCTTTGGTGCGATCCGGTTTTGGACTATTCGGGGCAATTCCATCGTATTGATCGCGCGGGGCTGAATCCGTTGCCCGGTCGAGACATCCCAATATGGTTTGGCGGCTTCAGTGATGTCGCCTTTAGACGTGCAGCTCGAATGGGTGACGGAATTATTCTTGGCGGGAGTCAAAAAGCAAATGTGCGCGCTGCTGCGAGTGTTCGGAAATTTGTTGAAGCAGAAGAGCGCAATTCTGAGGATTTCGGTATAGAAGCTTTTATTAACTTTCAGGACGGTGAAGATGTTTGGCGCAAGCAGGCTGAAGAGTGGCATGACTTAAAAGCGACCTATGTGTCAATTCGCGCAACTGAACTAAAAGGTGTTGGTGCAGGATTGGGTTCGCCAGCAGCGCACATCGAGGCGCTCAAAACTTTTTGGCGTGTTGTGAGTGATTTACAGGGTATTTAATGATGAAACTGTTATTTAAAGTGGTAATTGGCGTTGTTTTACTCTTGGTTCTCGGCGTCGGCGCCTTACTCATTCCTGCGGTACAAACCTATCTGGTTGTGTTGAATCTGCCAGAATTTCCTGATTGGCCCTCGCCCAAAACCACATTAGTCAGTGAGGATGAAGGCGAGATTTACTATGCCACAGAAAGCCCCTTTGATCTCGAAGTGATTCTGTCGGGTAATGGGGGCCGGGCAACTACGGGGCTCGGCTATCTGACATTTCCAGAAGATACTGTGGACACTGAATCCTTGCCGGCGATGGTGGTTTTACCCGGAAGTGGTGGGATTAAGCCAGGGCGAGAGCACGAGTATGCTGAATTCCTTAATGGTGAAGGCATCGCCGCGTTTGTCGTTGAGTACTATGCTTCCCGAGGTTTGTCTGACGAGACGAACTATTTGCTTCGAACAGGCTCAGTAACAGAATTTGACCTGATTACCGATGCCTATGCCGCGCTTGCTTTGCTGTCAACGCATCCGAGAATTGATGGAAACAGAGTAGGTGTCGTAGGGTTTTCCTATGGCGGTATGGCCGCTCGACTATTGATGGATGATCGAATTCATCAAGCGATAGCGCCAACTCACCCTGGATTCGCTGCGCATATTGATATCTACGGTCCGTGCTTCCAGCATCTTGGAACGAAAAAAACAAATGGCGCACCACTGCTGACTTTGCGGGGGACAAATGATGCGTCAAATGATCTTGAAGCATGCGCGACCAGAGAATCTGAATTACGCGATCTGGGTGTACAGGTTACCGCAGTACTTTATGAAGGCGCTGGGCATGCCTGGGAGAATACTCAGCGACAATTTTTGAGTGAAAGTTCTCCCTATCTTCAGGGTTGCGAGTGGCGATACGATGATGTGGGTATGCCATGGGTGGATGGTGAATTACTTTTGTCTTATTCACCCAATGCCTCGCGGGCAGAGCGAATAGCAGCGCGACTGCGGATGGGTTCACAATTGGGTGACTGCGTTAAAAACGGTTATCTAATCGGCAGGGACGAGAAAACGAGAAATCAGGCATACCTCGATGCTGCTAAATTTTTACACACGCACCTTTAACATTTGACGAGGCTACCACGCCTGAGACGAGACCATGCCTTCGAGCATGAGCGCGGAGAAATGGATCGCATGGTCGATTTCCTGGATGAAATCAGCGAGTGATGTCTTCAAGCGCTTTCGCCAAGGGTTCAAGTATTTCTACCCTGTATGGGTTGCGCAGACTGAAAATCACCGTGTTCACGCCAGCCTCGCCTAGGGCGGCAGCTATTGAGGCGCTCTCGCTTGGTGCCTGATCCGCTGGCAGTGCAATTTGCACGGAGCATTCGATTTCATTGACGTCTCTGCCAACAGTCTGACAATGCGCCTTCAGAATGTTGTATTTGGCGGTAAACTGCTCGGGAGACGCGAACGGCAAATTCCAGTGGTCAGCATACATCGCAACAATTCTCAGGGTTCGCTTTTCACCACCACCTCCAATAACAATGGGCGGACCACCCGGTTGCAGACCCTTCGGTTCGCATCGCGCATTGTCAAGCTGAAAATACTCGCCAGAGAAAGATGTGAACTCTTGAGTCAACATTGCTTTGACAACCTGCACGCTTTCTTCAAACCGGTTCATGCGTTGTTTCAGCGGGAGGAGGTCGATCCCGTAGGCATGACTTTCGCCTTCATGCCAACCCGCACCTAACCCGAGATTCAGACGTCCATTGGAAACAATATCCAGGCTAGTGGCCATATTCGCGATCAATGTTGGATGTCGGTAGGGTGCACCTTGCACCATGCAACCCACGCGAATACGTTTTGTGTGTGCGGCGAGTGCCGTCAGCGTGACCCATGACTCAAGACAGGTGCCGTTTTCGTCTCCGACCAATGGATAGAAATGATCAAAATTCCAGCAACCTGTGAAAGTTTCAATATCATCTACAGCCGTCCAGATATCGAGCATACTTTGCCAACTACAGTGTTGAGGCGGCGTTTTAATGTCGAATTGCATATGGGTACTCTCTTCTAACAAGGATTCGAATTGTAGGATTGAAAATATCTTAACCTTGTGACCGTTTGTTGTGAATCAGTTTGAAAGACCATGCGCTATTGCGGACAGGCTTGCATGAAATATAACGAATAATATTTTAGTGCTTGTCATTTCCGCCCAACCCGCGCTGACGAGTGTTCTTGTCGCATTTGCGGCTGGTCAGTGTTTGTTCAGGACAATCTGCAATTCAAGCGCCAGAGTTCTTGGCCATCATTGTGGTACTTTCTCTCGAAAGCAGTTATGCAGGGTTCCGGATAATATCGGGTGACGATAGGGTGCTTGCCAACGATCAAGAGTGATCGTGCGAACTCGGTAATATAGATATCCCAGTTCGTCCGAACTTCCAAGTTTCCGCCAAGATCTACCAGTGCCGGGAATGCAGGTGAGCCATACCAGCGGTTGTTGAGTTGCGAAGGTTTAGGATAAGGGTTCGGGAATAGCAGGCAGTGTTTTTTGGGTTGCCATGCAGCGTTGATTGCCAGCCTCCAAAAATCGTTAACATCTGCGCGTACCAGACGGTAATTATCTGTTAGATCGGCTTCGCTGTTTCTATTGAGTCGGGTTTCAGACTTATCTAGTCCGATGATGACCGCTTCAGGGTTGTTCTTTGCCAACCATCGGGTGCTTTCTCCATCACCGCAACAAGAGTCGAGGATAAGATCACCAGATCGTTTGGAAAGCCATGATTGCGTTGCTTCAAAAGTCCTGAGAGTATGATCGGCAATAGGTTTTTGCCACGCATTGTCGAGGTGGTTTAGCACCGTCTTTTCGAGCTGTTCATGTGGTGCCTGCTGTGTCGTGATGATGCGTCGGACGTCGGACATTGTTGTTTTCGAATCAGGATCTGGAGGTGTTCATTATGCTTAAAATTTACGGAGTACCCAACTCCCAACCCGTGAGGGCTGTCGTATGGCTTTGTCTGATTAAGCGACTCCCTTTCGAATTTGTCATGACTAGTCAAAATGTGACTGCCAAGCAATCAGAATATCTGGTAAATGTGAACCCGAGGGGAACGATTCCTGCCATTGATGATGATGGTTTTGTCCTGTGGGAAAGTAATGCCATTTTAATCTATCTCGCTGAAAAACACGGCTGGACGGATATTTGGCCTGACGAGCTGACCGCAAGAGCGCGGATAAATCAATACCTTCACTTTCATCATCGCAATACGCGAGAATTGGTCGCTGTCTGGAGCCGGACGCTGTGGCCTTCACTTTTTAATGTCACTGACCCAGATGAGGGTTGGCTGAGCAGAAATACATTCCCAGGTTTGAAAAATAACGACGAGGTTGTCAGAAACACCTTGGAGATAATTGATGGCATGTTAGCGGCGGATACTTTTCTAGTGGGCTCGACGATCACTATTGCCGACATTTGTGCCTATGAGGAGCTGGGGCAGAATCAGGCGAAGTACGCAAATTGTATCGACTATGCGAACCACAAAAACATCCGGCGCTGGTTTCTCGAAATGGAAAAGTTGCCACGTCATACAGAGGCCCACGCAATATGGGTACTGCTGGGTGATTTAAATGAAATTACCGGAGGAATGAAAACTGTCGCCAGAGCTAACAAAGAAGCCGAAAGGATTTGGGCTATTGCTGCAGGGACGGGTTGAAAGTAATCGTTAGTGCTTGACCGTGGCTTGACCGTGGCTTGTGGTGCAAGGGTTTCCGAGTGAGACCCGGTTTTAGCCCAGCCTGCAGCGTCATAACGCTGCAAGTAGGGCTGAAGTCTATGGGTATTGGATCGTTGTTTCGCCTTATTCGGGCAGTTTGGTTTTACGTAAATACGGCAACACGGCATCAAAGCTGCCAAACTTAGCCTTTGCGTCTTCATCGCTGACAGTCGGTGGAATAATCACGTCCTCGCCTGCAGCCCAATTCACTGGTGTAGCGATACCGTGTGCCGATGAGGTTTGTAGCGCATCAAGTGCGCGTAATATTTCGCCAAAATTTCGTCCAACTGACATCGGATAAGTCATTGAGAGTTTCAGTTGTTTGTCCGGGCCAATGATGAAGACAGACCTCACTGTTGCGCTATCCGCAGGTGTTCGTCCATCTGGCATGTAGGCCTCGGCAGGTAACATATCAAAGGCTTTGGAAACCTCCAGCCCCTCATCTGCTACGATTGGAAATCCAGCGCTGGCGCCGGACACTTGTTCGATATCCTGCTTCCACTTTTTATGGTCTTCAACGCCGTCGACAGAAACGCCCATGACCTTGGTGCCGCGTTTTTCCCATTCGTCTGCCAACTGCGCTACTGCGCCGAATTCGGTGGTGCAAACCGGCGTGAAGTCTTTGGGGTGGGAGAATAGTATTGCCCAGCTATCACCAATCCAATCGTGGAACTTAATAGTGCCTTGATCCGTTTCAGCGTTAAAATCCGGTACTGTGTCATTGATACGCAAAGCCATGTGAAAATTCTCCAGTCAATTATGAATAGGGGAGTCTTCCCTCTTATTGAGCATGTTGCAAGTATCAATCCAAGATTGTGCCTTGTCTATCTAGTCTGTGGGGCCTCGAGCCCATATACTAATGAAATCGAAGAAAGTGCAAAATAAGGCTTGAAGTAGGCTATCGTAACCAAAAATAGAATGAATTTAGCACCTCTCGACAAGCACACGGCTGTCGTCTGTGTGCCACGGATAAAAGACTTATCTTCGATGCTAAGTGCAAGTTCGTCAAAAAAGTAGCATGAAGGAATCCGTGCTCAGCTAGACCGAAAGCGACACGATGTTGTCTTAACTGACGTTGGGGAAAAGCAATGACACATCCCGAGGTATTAACACCCGAAGTCTTTAAGGCGAATTTCTTCGAACAAGGCTATGCCATCTTGCGCGGTTTTGTCGCAGAAAACATATTGCTTGCGATGGAGGCGCATATATTGGGTTTGTGTGATGAACTTGATGCGGGTCATTCACTGGGTGACGCGATGCCAGTGTTTGAAAAAAATCTGGCAGATAAAATGCGCGCAAGAGATAAACTCTCCAAGTTGTTTCGCCTGCACAGAGACCACCCGGTGTTCAATCAGTTCTGCTGTGCTGACGTGTTAAAGCCCTACCTTGAGGCTTTGCTTGGCAAAAACTACGACTGCTTTTTGTCCCAGTTTATCTTCAAGTACCCAGGTGCGCTGGGTCAGCCCTGGCATCAAGATAAATTCTATTTCAACTTCGACAGGTCGCCACAAATCGGTCTCTGGCTTGCTGTCACCGAAGCGACGCAAAACAATGGCCCGCTTTGGATATTGCCGGGGTCGCACAAGGAGCCTGTTCATGAGGTCATACCAGACGATCGCAAGAATGCGAATCCGTTTTATGTCGAGATTGTTGACCATGATATGAGTGATGCAATTTGTGTCACTATGGCGCCGGGCGACTTGCTGTTTTTTCATAGTCATCTAATGCATAAATCTACTGACAATCATTCGGACACTAAACGTGCTGCGATGGTTTATCACTATGCAGATTCAGCGACTGTCGATTTAAACCTGAGAGACCGAGGGCAGAGTGCGCCGAATATGGATTGGTTAGCGGTGAGCAGAAATAAGATCGGCTAACCCGTGATAGGATGTTTTGGAAGCATAAATAATTGGGCAAACGATGGCTTTTAGCGGTTCAGATCATCTGGTGATATTGGTTCGGGATATAGAACAGGCGATACACACATGGCAGCACCAAATTGGTCTGTCGCTCAGCCACAGAGCTGATTTGCCGGAAGTGGGTATTCGTCAGGCGTTCTTTTTGCTCGAAGACGATACGTTTATTGAATTGATAGCGCCGATGAGTGACAGTTCTCCCATTGCAAAGACGCTTGAGTCGCGAGGTGAGGGCGTTCATACGGTTGCGCTTAAAGTCGATGATATGGAAGCCACAATTGAACATCTGGCGTCTCAGGGTGTTCAGCTCATTGGGGTCGGCACGCCGCAGGTTTTCATTCATCCAAAGTCTGCAAACGGTGTGCGTATACAATTATGGCCGAAGGCGCAACCGCATCGCTGGAAAGACCAACCTAACAATAGAGGTTCAGAGTGAATGAGTGAGTCGTATTTCGAGATCACGGATCAAGAGTGGCGCAGTGGTAGTTTGGCAGAGGATAAACTCGACCAGGTTCAAGAAAGTTTTAACTCGATAGGTTTTGCTGTTGTTGCAGGGCTCGTGCCTCCTGCGATTTGTGAGCAACTGATGACTGCTTTTCTTGAAGATGTTGAGCTGATTCGTGAAAAGGCAGGATTAACTCCGCATGAAAAGCACACGGCAGTGGGGCATCTGCAATTGGGGCCGCGCCGCAGTGGGCCTTATGTGCGTAGTGAGATGGTTGCAAACCCGGTACTCGAAAGTGTTGTTGCAAAGCTGTTGGGATCGGGTGCCTGGTTGGGCTTCTACAATGGCAATGTAAACTGCCCCGGCAGTGGTTATCAGCCCTTACATTTCGATAGACCCTATGCTTGGAAGACTGAACAGGCAGCTAAGGCGGCGGGGCAGCCTTGGCCTCCGAATAGCACGACGGTTTCTTGCTCATTGGCGCTATCAGAGATTACTGAGGCTGCAGGTGCAACAGAAATATATCCCGGTAGTCAGCGCGAGACGGATGTCACTACCTGGGGCAAAGGTGAGCAACCGGTTCATCATCCAGAGGTCGTTGCAAAGTGGCATCCGCCGGCGTCAATGACAATTCCTGCCGGTGGTATATGTTTTCGTGATCCACGCATGTGGCATCGAGGAGTCAGAAATCCGTCGGATACGCCAAGACCGATGGTAGCATTGACTTATCATTCCGCGATGGCGAAGCACCAACGAGGCACCTTGGTCAATCTTACGCAAATAGACGCTGACGCTTGTGAGCAGGACCCTTCCCTCAAAATGCTAGATTCTGGTGTTCTGGGTGATGCCCGTTTAATCTTCGATGCGGACGCGAGGTCAGCTTTCGAAGCGCCAAATTTACATGGTGTGTATCGCAATGCACGGTTTATCGAAGCGCCGCGAGTGGTTAATCATTTTCTTGATGCACATTTGTTAGGTGGCGCTCGGATGGTGGAAAATCAAACTGTGCATCCTTATCCTCATCATGATTAAAGTCCTCTACATCGGCGGCAGCGGCGAGATTTCAGCGGCTTGCGTCGAGCATTCTCTCTCTCTTGGCCATGAGGTGTCTGTCTTCAATCGCGGTAATCAGCCGATTGACGGTGTTCGGAACATTAAAGGTGATGTTTATAAAGCGAACCCATACCAGGCGCTAGCGGATAAATCATTTGATGTGGTTTGTCAGTTTCTTGCATTTGACACCAAAACAGTCAAAGAGGATCTAGACTTTTTTTCGTCTCGTTGTGAGCAATATATTTTTATATCCACAGCATCAGCTTATGAAAAACCTTGTCAATATCATGTGATTACTGAGCAGACGCCACTTTCAAATCCGTTCTGGGAGTACTCTAGAAAAAAAATAGCCTGTGAAAATTTGTTAGTAGAACAATCTTCATTACCTTTCACAATCGTTCGGCCAAGTCACACTTATCGCCGTCGGTTACCCGGCGCTGTCATCGACGGTAATCACCAGACTTGGCGACTGCTAAATAATAAACCCATTGTTGTGCATGGCGATGGTCAGTCGATTTGGACTTTAACCCACGCTGCGGATTTTGCGCGCGCTTTTTGCTGCTTGTTTCTTAACAGCAAAGCATTGGGAAGCGCATTCCACATCACAGACGATCAGGCGTATACGTGGGACAAATTGATGCTATCCAGTGCAAAAGCGCTCGGATTAGCGGCGGAACTAGTACATGTATCAAGTGAGCGCTTAGTTTATCACCAACCGATGTGGCAAGGACCGCTGCTTGGCGATAAATCGAACTCGATGATGTTTGATAATCGACGTCTTAAACAGGTGATTGGCGACTGGCAGTGCGAAGTGGGACTAGAGAGCGGATTGCAGCAAGCCGGTCAAGTCGTACTTGATCATTTGGCGAAGGGTTATGAGCCGGATAAAAAACTTGATGAGTTGATCGATCGAATTGTTGAAGAAAACAGGTTCTAGCCTATGTGCGCTTAGGTGTTGCCGGGAGAGTCGTCAAGAGCGGATGGCGATGTGGATGGGTTAATACCGTGTTGATATCCAGCGACCTTATCAATCTTCGCGAGCACATCTTCACCTTCGGCTGCAAGAATATGTTCCCTCAGATTTGCGTAGGTAAACGGTTTTAGTATTTGGCGCTGGTGTGTAAAGTAAACTAGCACCCCCCAGGCATTAAGCACAACACAAAGCCCAATAATTTCAGGTCGAATCAGGCTCGCGTAAAAGCTATACATTACAATTTGCAGCCAGACTTCCGGCTTGCTCACAATCGTCACTACGGCGAGTCGACCGGGTGGTAATAAACCCCAGATAACACCTGTGATGAGTGCCAAGCTAACAAACAGCAATTCTAGTTCAAATCGACTTATCTGCCCCTCAATCACACCGTTTAATGCCACAAATCCGAGCAGGAAACAGACTGCGGCATGCATCTTATGACCTACTTTATTTTGAGTATCAATCCAGATATTTAGCTGGCCGTTGACATGGCTCCAGTTCTTGGGTTTAGCATGAAAGTCGTCGACTAATTCATAAATGCCGATGCCCATATACACAATCACTTCAATCCATAGAACAACAGCAAGCGTTGTGTCTACAGGCATAAACTCGGTTGCATTCAACATAAAAACTCCCTGCAAAGATAGCCGTCGCGCGTCGGGTTCTAAATGTCATTTACTCACAAACGAACACCGGTATTCTTCTTTCTGTACGATCTTGGTACGCCTGATACGGTGGGTAATACTGGCAACAAGTTTTCCAGATCTCTGCTTTCTCCTCGTCAAAAACCTCACGTACCGTCATCTCTTTGGTTTGCCCTGCATAAGAAATGCGAATATTCGGTTTGGCGACGAGATTATGATACCAAACAGGGTGGCGAGGGGCGCCTCCCTGACTGGCTACCAATGCAAAGCCTTCACCATTTGGTACGTACATTAATGGAATCGTTCGTGTGCGACCGGACTTTACGCCTGTCATCTCCACTAACAAAATAGGCATGCCGGACAGTTGATTCATCAGCCGCCCTGCAGATAGCTTGTAGACAACAACGTTAATTTTTGTGAACAATTTAAGCAGCCACCTAGGTGGTAGCCGAGCGGTTGTTGATGGCACTGATGAAGATAATTCTTCGCTCATCGTTACGCCGCACTATTGGGTTGATTACGTAGTACGCGACCTGAACGCTGGCCCGTTAACTCACCATTTTCTACAATGATGTTTCCATTGCAGATTGTGGCAAGATAACCCTTTGCTTTCTGGGATAAACGCGGCGTATCGTTTGGAAAATCACGTATGAGTGTTGGTTGTCCTTCGGTGACCTGATCGACATCGATGATATTGATATCTGCCCGCATGCCAACGGCGAGCGAACCACGATCTTTAAAACCCAATATGCGCGCCTGAGCACTGGTCAGCAGGCGAATGGTTTCTTCGAGCGTAAAGGTGCCTTTTTCTCGATGCCAATGAGAGAGCATGAAGGTTGACCAGCCTGCGTCAATAATCTGAGTGAGGTGTGCTCCCGTGTCGCCGAGGCTCGGTAAAATCCAATCGTTTTGAAGAAAGTCCTCCATCGCTTCGTAGTCATGATTGCCAAACCGAACGTGAAATAAGGCTTCGCCGTTGGTTTCAAGCATTATCCGTAGCCACGTTTCTGCAGGATGTTCACCGGCTGCAGCAGCTATGGCTGGCAGACTTTCGTCCGCGCCTTTTGTGTATTCGGGTGACTCGCTATCACCGAGATAGTAAAAATTGCTAACCCACATGTCTAGGGGAGGGGTCCCGTCTTCGCCCATTTCACCTGCCTCTCTGATAAGGTTGGCGCGGGTATCTGCATCCTGAATGGCGGTCAGGCGGGCAGAAAAGTCGAGACTTATGAGTTCACGCCATGCGGGAGACATGAACATGATGTTAGTTTTTAGGCCAGATAAAAATCCAAAGGAACGAGGCAGAGCGAGACCGGTGATGTCGATGCCTTCAGCACGCATTGAGTCAATAATGTCCTGGTAAGCATTCGCTTTGCCAGGGCCTCCGGGTATATGCGGAGCCGTAAATATCACGCGAGTTTGGGCCGCCAAAGCCTGTTCTCTCAAAAGCGCCATCTCAGAGTCTAATCGAGAATATTCCAAGACGTTTTGAACGAGACCATTGTTTTCTCCAACTGCTTTGGCAATGGCAACCATCTCAGGCGTCTTTGCAAACGTACCCGGTATGCTGCGGCCATCAGGCATCTTGTGCGCAACTAATCGGCTGGTAGAAAATCCGATGGCACCCTCAGCGACAGACTTGCCAGCCAGGGCTGCCATTTGCGCTATTTCATCCGCTGTCGGTTCTTCATCGACACCGCGTTTGCCCATGACATAAGTCCGTATTGCACAATGACCGACCATCCCCACAAGGTTGATTGCAGGTGTCAGTTTATCCAGAGAGTCCAGATATTCGCCGTAACTATTCCAATCCCACGGTAGCCCATTGAGAATAACTGAGCTTGGGATGTCTTCCACCGATTCCATCATCCCAGCTAAGTATTCGCGATCTTCGGGTTTACAAGGAGCGAAGGTCACCCCGCAATTGCCGATGAGCGCAGTCGTCACGCCGTGCCAGACAATGGGGGTCAAATCGGGATCCCAGCCCGCCTGAGCATCAAGATGCGTGTGGAGATCGACAAAGCCAGGTGTGACAGCGTGCCCTTTGGCGTCGAGTTCTCTTGCGCCACTACCTTCAATATTTCCGATTGCGACAATGGTGTCGCCGTCAATTGCGATATCACCAGGATAGGGCTTCGAACCCGTGCCATCGACAATAAGTCCGCCACGGATGATGAGATCATGAGACATGATGGAGTTCCCTCTTAGTTCACTTGTGTCATTTAAATGAAGAGTACACCAAATAATCACAGTGCTGTCATTGTTTCTCTATTGTTGCTGTTGACTCGATTTGAACCCATCCGGAATTGATCTTTTACCTTCAGACGGCAATTGTGCCTCTCGGGTGAAGGCGAAAGGGAGGTGCGGGGAAAAGATAACGAAGGTGTCATTGCGGCTATTCATGCCTGACGCCTGTTACACGTCAGTGACCGTGCGGATAGCTACCAACGAGGTGTCGTCCGGTTCGAAAGTAAAGCGGCAGCGTCAGTAGAGTGAACGTCATGCTCACCTCGAGTGTTTCGCGAAAAAAATGAGCCATAAGAAAGCAGTGACGATGAACGACTTCTAGGCTTTGTATACCGTGCGTTGGTTTCGGAAACGGGCAACGCGTTTGCGCCAAGCTCTATAGCTGGCGGGCTTCAGCCATTGCTTCATGTGGATTTTCAATCTGGGCTCAGTGATGCCAAATCTATTTTCAATCGCTGAGAAGGGGATGTCGTCGGCTAGCGCCATCTCGATGACCTCGCTGCGCTGAGGTTCCTGTATCGCGTGCATGTCTATTTAGACCCAAGTTAATAAAGAAAGATACGGTGACCCAGTGAAATTGGATCTCCAATCGCTGTAAGTCGTGGCCTAGATACCATATGCCCTGAGGAATCGTGTTTCTGTAAGCGCTGTGAATGACATGGCACCCCGCTGTCCTGTCGATCCGATGCGCAGCGAAAGAGAACGGGGCGTGAGGTATCTACAACCGCGAATCCCAAGTGGGACCGAAAAATGTGCGTTTTGCGAGCGCAAAGCCATCATGATTTTCAAGGGATGGTTTTATCATGCGGTTCCTTGCTTGCTATGATGCTACGACGATAGCGATTCAAAGCCGCGTACCCGGTATGAATTCACATTGAGGCTGACCCCAGCCAAAGGTTTGTGCGTACAACACAATATGGCAAAACAAAGCGAAACAAAAATAGATACGCATCAGGCATTGCTCGCTGTTAATGCTGTGTTGACGAATGGTCATAGCTCAGGCGCAGGCACGAGCTGGCGCGGCCTGACCGTAACGTCAGATCTTGATGGCTATACGGTGACCCTGAGCGATGATCAGGTGGAGCTACGACTGCTTTTCCACAATAAGTTCCAGCTCAAGTGTCCTAATCGATATGCCCAGATAGCGTTTATCGAAAAGTTAACTAAGGTGGTCAGAGCCAACAAAAATAAGAGTACCTGAGTCAAGATATCAATGCTTGTAACCCGTGCTTTTAGTGCGTCAGAAAAAAGTTAGGATTTATACTTAAAGAAAACGGCAGAAATATCGTCGGTTTGCAAAAGAGAGTCGCACCATGAAGTCACGTCACCTTTTAATTCTTTAAGGCAGCCACGTTTTGCCTTCGCTAATAAGGTTTCAAGTGTCTCTGTATCGCTCTCTGTGAAGTTTTCCGAAAAACCGACGAAACAATCATCATGCGATAATTGGACCTGCTGGACGTCGTATTCCTCATTCATCGAAAAGCCAATCGGCATGCCACCAAGGCCAAGCCGTTCAACTAGCCGATTGGGGTCAGACGGGATCAGGTACATATTCGGTGCACCTGCTTGACAAACAGTCAAGGTATCGGCTGCAAACTCGATAGTTCCAAGACTCATTGTGAAAAGGTGACGCGACGAGTCAGCAACGTACCGATTATTTAATGCTTCCATCAGTGGTTTCGGATCTAGCCGGCCGCATAAATCGATTTGCTTGTGCATTGCATAAGCTTCCATAGCCGCAACGGTGCCATTGCCCGCTGACTCAGAAATCGCAAAATTGAAGTGATGGTCGTCACAATCAAAATCAACCACGTCCCCCGATAATTCATTTAATGGCCTGAAGAGAACATCCGCCGCGATTGCTGCATTATCGATGGGGCTTGGTAACGTTGCTGCCTGAAGTGTTGTCGCGAGACGAATTTGCTTGCGAGCATTAGCGAGCATACGTTTATGATCATCTTCTTCTTTTTTTAACAAAATCGCACTTTTAACAATCTCAACAAGTTCCTCGTTCAACCAAGGTTTGTTGAGAAAACGGTCAATATTGCAGTCGTTAACGGCCTTCTCCAGCAGTCCGCAGTCGACGTGACCGGAAAGCAAAAGACGTGGTGTTGAAGAGGTGATTTCAGACGCAATCTCTAAAAACTCCAGACCATTCATGTCCGGCATTTTGTAATCGCTAATGATGCAGTCGTAGTTTTTTTTCACCAAACTTGCGGCAGCCTGTTTAGCGCTGGTAAAGAGGTCAGTATGAATATCGACTCGGTTGAAGCAACGTCGTAGGGCGCTGAGCACCTTTTCTTCATCGTCCAGAATAAGCACCGTGGAGGACATTATATTCTCTTATGATTGTAGATAATCCAAGTTACGCGATAAAAATGTAAAGTAATGTGACGTTTGTCACAGTTTAATCAAAAAAAGTGGGTAACTTGTTCCCGCGTCACCAAAGCTTGTTCGGTGATGGGTATTTAAAGGCGCTCGGCTGAATCAGTGGTATGCTTTCGGTATGGCAGAAAAGACCTCAGACTCAACGATACTGACATCGGTGGACAGTTTTGCTAGGGCGATGCTCGATGCTGCAGATTTAGATGATCTTCTATGGCTCATCGCTGAAAATGTGGGTAAAACGCTTGGCTTTGACGACTGCGTTATCTATCTTTCTGACGCAGGTGAGTTGAAGCAAGTCGCTTCTTTTGGTGTAAAGGCCGATGGCCGTAAAGTGTCAAAGCCTATCATCATAGAATTTGGCAAAGGTATTGTTGGTACGGTCGCTCAAACAGGTATCGCCGAAATCGTACAGAGCACTCGCACAGATCCGCGTTACATCTTCGATCAATTTTCCGGGTTGTCTGAACTGACGGTGCCGCTCAGGTATGCCGGTGAAACAATCGGTGTTTTTGATATCGAGTCAGCTGTTGAAGATGCATTTTCACAAGACGACCTGACGTTCCTGCAAACGATTGCTAACATCGCAACTCCGAGACTTATATCTGCTCAATACCAGCGCACAATTGTCTCAACGCAAAAAAGCCTTGAGGAGAGCAACAAACTTCTGAAAGAGAAGGTCGATACCCTTGAGCGAAATCAGCAGTCGCTCGTGCAATCAGCAAAAATGGCATCAATAGGCCAGCTTGCCTCGGGTATTGCACATGAGATCAATACACCGTTGGGTTACTCTTTGAGTAATTTACAGACAGCCGAAAGTTATATTGACGAACTCGTGGGTATGAATGCGACATTGCACGGCTCTATGCCTGAAGCAAATCAGGTGAATAAGGCAAGGTTTTTATCGCTAGCAACCGACTTCAGTGAACTGTTAGCTGAAACGATCGAAGGGTTAAACAGCGCAAAAGATATTGTTGCTGATCTTAGAACAGTCGCTAGAATTCAGGATGTCGATACTACCATGGTCGATATTAACGACTGTTTACAGAAAACCCTTAGCGTTTACCGAAACCTCTTTAAAGACAATGTTAGTCTCGAGACAAATTTTTCTCGATCGGTATGGGCGTCGGGTAATCCAGGTAAATTGAATCAAGTATTTGCTAATATTTTGATCAATGCAGTTCAAGCGCTTTCCAGCGGAGGAATGGTAAAGGTATCAACGGCTACATTAGATGATTGTGTATCGATAATGATTGAAGATGATGGCGAAGGAATTGCCGAGGATAATCTGCCTCATCTGTTCACCCCATTTTTTACGACCAAACCTATCGGGAAAGGCACCGGGTTAGGCCTGTCAATTTGTTATCGCATTGTCGTTGAGGAGCATGGCGGAGAAATTTTGGTAGATTCAACGCGGGGTTGCACTAAATTCAGCATTAAACTGCCCCTGAACCGTGATGACGGTTTTTCCCGTGATGTCTGATGGATCTCATTTGAACCGTTATTTGTTTTTTTCGCGAACTTGAACGACTGGTATCACAGACTTTTCTGCTGATCTCGGGTATCTGCAAGCGCATCAGGTTTGCTGTATTCTCCGAGTTGATCGTCTTTATTCACATTGGAGGAGTGCTTTTGAAATATTTTGTATTCGCGCTTGCGCTATTTGCTCATGCTGGCATCGTGCAGGCCGATGAGTTGCAAGAAGGCGAGGGAGGCTGGAGAGTGGTTAATTACTGGTCCAAGTCCTGCGCGCCCTGTCGCGTTGAAATACCCGAATTCAATTATCTTCGCGATGCTCTTGAACCTTTTGGCGTGTCTGTTCTAGGCGTTAACTTTGATGCGGACAATCGCGCGCGAACCATGCAGATTGCAGAGAGTATGGGCATCACTTTTCCAACGTTGACCGCGACCTATATTGATAGGCTGAACTTGACACCACCAGCCGTTCTGCCAACGACTTATATACTGGCGCCTGACGATACAGTAAAAGCTAAATTGATAGGTGCGCAGGATCGAACTATGGTCATGACAAAGTTATCTGAACTGGGTATCGGCAAATGAAACTGCGTCAGTTTTTGCCTCTGGTGCTCGCAGCCTTGTTTGCGCAAGATGCCATCGCCGCAGACGTGGAGTTTTTGCACCCTCCGGCGGGCAAGCAGACGAGCCTGTCTCGGTTGACAACTGATGCGGGGGGTAAATTGTATTTATCTTGGGTAAGGTCAAGCGGCACGCGCAGCTCGCTCTATTATGCCAGCCTAGCGAGTGCTGAATGGAGTGATGCCACCCTGATTGGAGCAGGTGAGGATTGGTTTGTAAATTGGGCAGACTTTCCGTTTTTATCAGTTAACGACACCGGGATGGCGGCACATTGGTTGCAAAAAAGTAGCGGTGGAACTTACGATTACGATGTGGTCGCGACTTTTTATAGAACAGCGACAGCACAGTGGAGCGAACCTGAAATCATCCATAGTGATGGTGTTAGTGCCGAGCACGGCTTCGTCAGTATGTTGCCGATGAGCAATGGTCGGACATTTATTTCCTGGCTAGATGGCCGCTATTCCGGTCAGAGCAAAACGCATACGGGTGCTCACGCCTCGAGTGGCATGACCTTAAGAGCGGGTATTTTTAGCGGTGAGGGAGAAAAGACCGCGGTGTGGGAACTCGATGATCTTGTTTGTGATTGCTGTCAGACCAGTTCAGCGATGACTGGGTCAGGGCCTGTAGTTGTTTATCGAAACCGTACCACTGAGGAGGTGCGGGATACATATATTACACGTCTGGTTGATGGACAATGGTCGGTACCGATTGCCGTTCATGACGATAACTGGCAGATAGATGGCTGCCCGGTGAACGGACCTGCAGTGTCTTCAGGCGGCGAATTGACTGTCGTCGCGTGGTTCACAGCGAAGAACGATTATCCCAAAGTGAGTTTTGTGCTATCACAGGATGATGGTGAAACATTTGGCGCGCCTGTGATCGTGGCGGAAGAAACGACTAGCGGCAGGATCTCTCTGACAGTGCTAGACTCAGGTGGGTTTGCGATCAGCTGGCTTGAAACCCTTGGCGCCAGTGGAACCTTAAAGCTCGCTCGATACGATCAGCAGGGTGAGATGATAGAAAGTCTGGTCATCGCAGAGACGAAGTCGTCGCGCCGCAGCGGATTTCCGGTCATTACCAGTCACGGCGATGATGTCTACGTGACGTGGACAGACATTCAGGAAAAGCCTCAAGTAAGGGTCGCCAGGGTTCGCTTTTGATGCCTTTATTTTCAACCCGCAAACATTGAGTGAAAATCTTGTCCACTCCCCATGTCTGTTTCGACATTCTGCTATTTTTCAGAGATAGCGATCCATTTGAAATGACACGTAGGAAATCATGGATTACTTTGCAGAGGACATTTCCAGTCATTGATACCAAAAACATCGAGATCACTTTTCGTCTTGCATTCAGAGGCCAAGTCTGTATTGCCGGCACGGGTGCAAGCAGAAAGTAATTCAATGACAGTGATGAGTTTCTTTGTACTCACAGGTTTTTGGAGATAGAAACAGGCTTTTGTTTCATGATTTGAATCGCTGTGTGGTGTGCCAGTCAGCACGACAACCTTTTGCTTTGGATTGCTTTTTCTTATTTCATCGATTAATTCGTAGCCCGATTTTCCCGGCATGCAAACATCAGTAATAAGCGCAATATTGGGTGGCGTGTATTCGTCTGAATTTGCATAAGCCATATAATCTTCAGCATCAGCAAAACAATCCACGTCAAACCCTGAACTTTCAATCACTGTTTTATAAAGTTCTCTTAATATTGGTTCATCATCTACGAGATCGATTTTCATTTCTCGCTCCCTCTCTCAGGCTCGCTGCAGGCCTTTTGTTTGACGTTTCTGTTAGTACTTAATCTGAAGATGGACTATATCATAAGCTTATATCGAAGAAAGACGTCGATGTGCTTGGAACGGCAAAGGCGTTAAGTCTCAAACGGGTGGTTTAGTGACCACGCGATGACAGTGTTTGAACGGTAATTCAAGCGGCTACCTATCTTACGTAACGCTGAGAGGCCCATTTCACGGGCCCTTTAGGCCGCGGGGTGAATAATCAAAACAGCGAAGATTTCTTCTCAGGTGCTGCGCTCTAACGACCAAAGGGTGTGATGATGCTCTGGTGAATCCGATGGGCGGTTCATTGCTAGAACGCTTCGCACAATAAGCATGAGGGTCACCAAACCGCGTATTGCAAGCCCAAAGGCGAATAGAGTCTCGCAAATCGAGACGACAACGAGATTCATCGCCACTCGCCATGCTATATGCCCCAGACAGTAAATGTACCAAACGAGACAAATATGGCGGTTGCCACAAGTGCATGCTAGGCAGGCGAGCAAAGCTGCGCATGCCGTTAGGGACAAGTTAAATCAAAATACCGCTCCAATAATTTGAATGATTTTACAACAGGCATCTCCCAATGATGGCGATAGCGTGTAACTTAATATTCATGCTTTTATATATTTTGTGGCGTGAATATTGCTGGTAATTCTTTGGCCAAAGATACTTAAGTCAAAGAGCATGCTGTGCGTAAACGAAATGTTAAAGAGATATTACTTGCTGTAGCGGTGGCCGGAGTCACAGTGACGGGTGCAGTTAAAGCGGCTGTTGTGGATGGCATCGTGAGCCAAGGTGAATATGCAGGGAGTAATGCGGAAACCCTATTGCTAGGCTTCGCCTCAGATGCAGGGCGAGCTCATGCTGAGATTCAGGGATCTTTCAGTTACAAAATAGAAGGCGAACTCATTTACGCGGCTTTATCTTCGCCTGTTGATTTCACAAATAATGTGTACGGTGCGCCCTCCGAGGTGGGTGGTTCTGGTTGGGATGGTAGCGGCAAGCAAGACGATGCCGGTAGGCCTTTTGATAACTTACTAGGTAGTGAGAGGCTTCTCTTTGGTTTGGATACAGACAATGATGGCAAAAACGACATCAGTGTGGTCATTGATCTACTTGCTAAAAATACCGATAGTGGTTACGACAAGCTTGATTTAGAAGGAAGCGACAAGGGCTTTGACGGCGGTGATATCAACAACAAAGTTTACACACGAGGTGCAGAAGACTCGACTCAGAATACGTATCGAGCTGTTTTTGGTGAGCATGACGGTGCTGTGTTGCAAGATGTTGCGAGTTCCCTCGAATACAATTTGAGCAGACACTGCGGTGACATCACGGATTCTCCTGATTTTTCAAGTCTTTCGCTGAGTGCCGGTTGCAGTGAAGTTTTGACGTTTGAGTGGAGCATGGCGGCTGATCAATTCGCAAATTTCAGCGCAAGCAGTATTTTAGCGCCACTCATGCACGCGTCTCCGTCGAAAGTCCACAAGAACAGAATGTTTAGGCCGGATTGTTTGGCGGACGATAGTTGCGTATATGTTGATCGAGGCGATCCGCCTACCGGGGTGCCGGAGCCGGGAAATCTTGTTTTGATGCTCGTAGGACTGGCTGGAATAGGTTGGTTGCATCGACGGAAACTTAAAGCATCTAAAAGGGTCGACTAGCGGGTTTGCGCGCATTTTCCCTGAGTTCTGTGTCGCGCGGTGGTGCCGTTTTAGGGCAACTTGTTTCATCAAGACCAGAATAACAATCGTGAATGATTAGATTATTTGCAAGCAAAGCCCTGAACACATAGGCTTCACCCTATGAATAAATCTAATCCTAAAACATCGTCGGACAACTACGATGTGGTTGTTGTTGGTGCCGGGTTTTCCGGTATGTATCTGGTCAAAAAACTGAGGGATCTCGGTTTGAATTTTGTCATCCTCGAACAGGGAGGTGACGTCGGTGGAACTTGGTACTGGAATCGTTATCCCGGTGCCCGATGCGACATCCCTACGGTTGAGTACTCCTATAGTTTCGACAAGGAGCTCGAGCAAAGTTGGGACTGGGAAGAGCTGATGGCGGCGCAGCCTGAAATCCTGACCTACGCTAATCAAGTGGCAGACAACTACGATTTGCGGGACGCTATGCGTTTTAACACGCGGGTAGCCAGCGCTGACTTCGATGAAAATGAGAATAGCTGGACAGTCGTTACCGACACCGGCGATGAATACCTAGCTCGATACTTCATCATGGCAACCGGATGTTTGTCTGTGCCTAACTGGCCAGATATCGAAGGGCGTGAAGACTACGCTGGCCGCACAATTCACACCGGGCTGTGGCCGCATGAGAAAGTTGACTTTACCGGGTTGCGAGTTGGCATTATTGGTACTGGGTCTTCAGCGGTGCAATCAATCCCCGAGATTGCCGCAACGGCGAAACAACTGAAGGTATTCCAGCGCACGCCTGTCTACACATTTCCAGCGGGTAATCATCCTTTGGATGATGATTTTCGCGCTGACATCAAGGCACGTTACGAAGATATTCGTGAAACCCAGCGTGGGTCCCTTGGTGGTATGGCAATGTTTGGTGTAATGGGGCGTTTGCAGGAAGTCGGCACTGAAAAGATTGCGGATTGTTCAGAGGAAGAGCGCGAACGACGTCTCGTCGAAGAGGGGCTTCCTTCATTGCGACGATATGCCGACGTTGGCCTTGATCTTGAAGCCAATGAATTGGCCTGCGATCTGTATCGGCGTCACATTGCGGATATTATCGATGATCCGGAAACGGCAAAGGCGTTAATGCCTCGTGGTTATCCTATGGGTTGCAAACGACAGGTTGTTGATATTGGTTACTACGAAGCTTTCAACAGAGATAACGTCAGCCTGATTGATCTGCGCGAGGATCCAATTGAGCGGATCAATGAATCCGGGGTCTGCACGGCAAGTGGGCAACATGATGTTGATGTGCTGATATATGCGACCGGGTTTGACGCGATGACCGGGGCAATTAACAACGTCAGCATCACCGGGCGATCCGGTACGAAATTGAAAGACAAGTGGGAAAACGGACCCCGTAGTTACCTAGGACTGCAGATTGCTGGTTTCCCCAATTTATTTACGGTGACAGGGCCTGGTAGCCCTTCGGTTTTGTCCAACATGCTGGTTTCCATAGAGCAACATTGCGACTGGATTACGGATTGTATTCATCATTTGAACAGCAATGGATTGAATACCATCGAGGCCGAGCAGCAAGCTGAAGATCAGTGGGTTAAGCATGTTTTTGAAGTAGCTGATGGCACGATGCTAACGGCACCTAGTTGCAGTTCCTGGTACCTTGGTGTCAACATTCCCGGCAAACCCAGAGTCTTTATGCCTTATGTTGGTGGCGTTGGAAATTACCGTGCAAAATGTAGCAGTGTCGCTGCAAATGGATACGAAGGCTTCAAGTTAGGCTGAAGCGGTGTCATCAACTAAGTGCTTGGATTCGTCTGTATTAGCCGCCTTCGGTCATTAACGCTTGTCTATAATGCTGTGCTCTTTGCCAAAGAAGATGGTTGAACGGTGCATGTCAATGAATGTGTGTTCATCTTCAATGAACGCTGCGTTAGCCGTTTTTGCTTCCTCTGTTCTCGGTGCGTTACCGCGATCTATCCATGCCTCGGCATGTCCCAAATAAGAATCTACCTGGGTGCCTCTGGCTGTTTGAATCGCGATATCTAACGCTGAGTTAGCGCGATGGACCTGACGATAACAGAGTGTACCTGTGGCTTGGCCGTGTGAGCGTACAATAGGGCCGTGGTGTGTTAACCAGTAATGTCGTGCATCTGCCTCGTCGATTTGGCTTTGGTGGCGAAGTGGAAAGAATACGCGTACGACATTACTCTTGGGTTTGGCTATCACATTTTCAGGGCTCGGGTTTATCTGTGGATATTCGTAGGCGAACCAGAGTGGCGAATTTGGCAGGTCGATGAATTTAGCCTCATCCTCCAAAAGTGCAGCGCCGGCTTTCTGTGCTGCTTTATTTTCACGAAGATTTTCAGTTAGGTCCGCCTCGCTAGCCCACCATAATTCTGCAACCCCATCATATTCCGGTTCCATATCGCCACGTGCTTTTTGTGCTGCCGCATTTGCCGGGTCTGTTAGGGTATGTGTTTGAACATAGCGCAGAATATCAAGGTCAGAGGCAAAACTCGCGACAAGAGGTGCGTGTTTGTTCAACCAATAGTCTTGAAACTCTGCCCGACTAAGCGTCGGCTTTCTTCGCAGTGCGAATACCAATCTGATCATCTTGTTTACCTAATATGAGGGGTTCTGGTTTCTTAGCAGATAACGCGAGAAAACCACACTTTCCAAACTTTGGTCAAGTAGTGCGAATTTCTGAATTCGGGCCAAACAAAGCATATTCGGGTACGCTCATCTTCATGATGAGCGTTGACCAGGATTGGTTCTAACAAAGTGGATTGCGGTAGACTAAAAGTAAGCTTGGCGTAAAGAGCCCACAAATAATGTAAGTCTTTTGTGCGTTTTTTTGGATTAATAGTTTTTGTCAGTTTGTTCTTTTGTTGCAGAATTATGGAAAAAAGAGCAAAAGAGCGGATAATTATCAGCTAGGAAGTAACACCAGCGTAAGCGGGATACTTTTCCAAAACGCGACATTGTTGGTGACCAGCGACTCAGGCGTTATTTCAAAGCGAGGGATTGACGAAAAGATGGCTAAATATGAAATCACGGTAAATGCTGTAAAACAAATAGTTGAAGCGAGCCCGGATATGCCTCTGTTGTGGGTATTGCGCGATAAACTCAAGTTAACCGGCACTAAATATGGTTGTGGCATCGCGCAGTGTGGGTCATGCACCGTGCATGTAGAGGGCGAGCCTGTGCGCTCCTGTATGTTGCCAATATCAGCTGTTTCAGGGTCGGTAACGACTATTGAAGGTCTGGCCGACGGCGGCAACTTGCATCCTTTACAAACTGCTTGGATAGACCACGATGTTCCACAATGTGGTTATTGTCAGTCAGGCCAGATCATGAGCGCCGCAGCGCTATTAGCGAATAACCGAACGCCGACAGACACCGATATCGATGAGGCGTTAGCTGGAAATTATTGTCGCTGCGGAACCTACATTAGAATTCGCGCTGCTGTTCATTCCGCTGCCTCATATTATCGCGCTGACGAGCAGACTGAGACGCACGCTATTGATGCTGAAAATGGAGGTGCCAGCTAATGACGATCAACAAATTAGACCGTCGAAACTTCCTAAAAGCCTCTACCCTCGTTGGCGGTGGCTTGATGCTGGAATTTAATTTCGTATCAATGGTTAGCGCTGAGGAACTAGGCACTCTCGTTGGATCAAAAGAGCTTAACGTGTTTGTGCAAATTGCCTCCGATGGAAAGATCACCATTTATTCTGCAACGCCGGAGATGGGTCAGGGCGTCAAAACAGCGCTGCCAATGATTATTGCTGAAGAAATGGGCGCGAAATGGGCTGATGTTGAAGTGATTGACGCACCACTTGATGCTGACAAATTTGGATCTCAGGGAGCAGGTGGGTCCACCTCCATTCCCGAAAACTTCGATACGATGCGGAAAATGGGTGCTTCCGCCCGTGAAATGTTGATTGGCGCAGCTTCAGAAACCATGGAAGTAGATAGAGGGGAACTCGAAGCCAGAGATAGCATCGTGGTCCACAGCTCAGGTGAGAGTTTGACTTTCGGACAACTCGCTGCGCTTGCGGTCAAGCAGCCGTTGCCTGACCCAGAAATGCTATCGTTCAAAGATCCACGCTCGTACACAATCATTGGCACAACCGTAGGCGGCGTGGATAACCTCGTTATCGTGACGGGTCAATCTCAGTTCGGTATTGATGTCGACATTCCTGGTATGCATTACGCCTCTTATACACGATGTCCCAGAATAGGTGGTGTAGCTATCAGCTTTAATGAGGCTGAAATCGTCAAGCTACCCGGCATTACCCAGACTTTTATCCTTGCGCCTAACGACAGAGCCGATATTGCACCAGGATCTTTTGGGGAGGGTGTGCAGGGGGGCGTCGCGATTGTGGGTGAAGATACCTGGTCGGTGATGAATGCCAAGTCAAAGCTTGAGATCAAGTGGGATGAATCGGCCGCTTCCCACGACGACTGGGAACGAATGATTTTAAAGGCACAGCAAATTGCCGATAAAGGTGATGGAGAAATCACCCTTAAAGGTGCCAATGTTGATCAAGCAATGACAGACAGTAATAACAAGACACTGGAATCTTTTTATCAGTTTCCATATGTTGCGCATGTTTGTATGGAACCCATGAACTGCACTGCTCACTTTAAAAAAGGAAGCGGAAGCCAGCCTGACGCGATGGAGCTTTGGATCCCGAGTCAGTATCCAGGGGATGTTAAAGACATTGCAGAAAATATATTGGGGGTCAAAAAAGAAAACGTTAAGGTCAACCCTACCAGAATGGGTGGAGGCTTTGGTCGTCGAGGTATACACGATTTTGCCTCCGAGGCGATGGCTATTTCACACCATTCAGGCTTGCCTGTGAAGCTGACTTGGACCAGAACCGATGATATCCACAATGATTTTTTCAGAGTCGGCGGCTTCCAGAATATGAAAGCAGCGATCAATGAAAATGGCAAGCTTGTGGCGTGGAATCAACACTACATTGGCTTCGCTAAGGAAGGGAAGCCGGTTTCCGGTTCCGGGCTTGGGGGCAACGAGTTTTCGATGGTTGCGCTTGATAATGCGCGGGTCAGCCAGACGATGATGCCGGTCCAAACCCCGTGTGGTTTCTGGCGGGCGCCTGGGGCAAATACGAATGCTTTTGTTGAGCAAAGTTTTCTTCATGAACTCGCCGTGCTCGCTGAAAAAGACCATGTCGAGTTCTTGCTGGAGCTCATGGGGTCAAGACGCTGGATTGATGAGGGCAATGTAAATGCTCTCAATACAGGTCGCGCGATCGATGTTATTAAACGCGCTGCTGAAGCATCAGGTTGGGGCAGGTCAATGCCCGCGGGTACAGGACTCGGCTTTTCTTTCTACTTCTGCCACGCGGCCCATGTTGCTGAAGTTGCGGAGGTATCTGTTGATGAAAATCGCAATCTTAGAGTTCATAAAGTGACTGTGGCCGTTGATGTAGGTCCGATTATCAATATGAGTGGTGCGATAAGTCAGGTGCAAGGTTCTGTGATCGATGGTCTCAGCACCATGGCGATGCAGCAGATCACGATGAAAGATGGCATTATTCAACAGGACAATTTCGACACTTATCCGGTGATGAGGATAGCCGCAACGCCGGAAGTGAACGTCCATTTCATTCAGAGCGATAATAGATCAACCGGATTAGGTGAGCCTGCATTGCCGCCGCTCGCGCCCGCGGTCACCAATGCCATTTTTGCGGCAACAGGGACAAGAGTTCGATCAATGCCCCTTAGTGAACAGGGTTTTAACTTGGTCTAAAAAACAGCCTAGAACGAATAAAATTACATCGCTAGACGAAGAGCTTTCCTAACTAAAAGGGATACGGCGCAGATCTCGGTGAACGCAAACTAAAATCGCACTTTACGTTAGAAAGAAACGAGGAGATATTGATACGATGGAAAAAGTTGCCGACGGGTTTAACCTGATTGAAGGACCTGTTTGGGACGAAAAGCTGGGCCTTATTTTCTCTGATGCTGTTGATGGTGGCGTATATGCTTTATCTAATAGTGGCGATGTCACCGTGGTTCTTGAGCACAGAAAGGGGATAGGCGGTATTGCTAGACACGAGCAGCAAGGTCTCGTCGTTTCTGGTCGAAACATCGCGTTTAAGCCTTTTGGTGGTGGTGAGACCAATATCCTGCTTGATCGCGATACCG